>FZPS01000188.1_pt4 | contig 228626 bp, 202 predicted proteins | sample 1817821 | NCBI WGS metagenome assembly FZPS01 (sample SAMEA104158645, study PRJEB21678) | metagenome | place: Germany | collected 2015-04-21
ATTAAGCATAAGCAAAGCCTCCTGTGAATATTCGTGGTGGTTTATTTACTCGGTAGGTTTTCGCTTATGCTTTTTATTTTTCCTGCTTTCTTACCCCAACATTTATTATAGAACCTTAATTAACAAGCAAGAAGCTCGCCTTTGAGCTTCTTTTTTAATGCGTATAAATTGTAAGATATTGCTAAGAATACTATTAAACTATTCATTGTGGAGATGGGGAACTTGATACGTGGATATGCAAAAAAAGATAAAAAAACTAAAAACCTCATACACCGACTTAAACCTTCTGATATAGCTGTAATCATTCATCGGGATCTAGATGAAGTTGCAGCGCTTCATTTGGTAGAATCCAAAGTCAAAGCCGTGATCAACTGCGATCGTTCTATAAGTGGAAGATTTCCAAATCAAGGTCCGCTTATATTATTTAAAGCAGGCATACCGTTATATGATAATGCAGGTTTAGAATTTTTCGAACAGGTAAAAGAAGGCGATTTTCTGGAGATATATGGAGATAACATTTATATAGATAATAAACGTATTTGCAGTGTGCAATTATTAACGGGCAATAGAATAAAGCAATTGATGGAACATGCTTCGGATAACATACTAGATACTCTCCAAAGTTTTGTGGAAAATACGCTGAATTATGCCATGAAAGAAAAAAAATTATTTTTTTCTCCTATCCAAATGCCTTCTCTAAACATTAACTTAAAAGCTCGACATGTTCTTGTTGTAGCCAGAGGCAAAAACTACAAAGAGGACTTAAAAGCGATAAGGTCTTATATAGATGAAGTTAATCCTGTAAAAATAGGGGTAGATGGTGGAGCAGATGCATTACTGGAATTTGGCTGGAATCCAGATATTATAGTTGGTGATATGGATAGCGTCAGCGATATTGCTCTTGTTAAATGTAAGCAGAGAATAGTGCATGCCTATTTGGATGGCCATGCTCCAGGTATGGAGCGAATACGCAAATTGCAGCTTAATGCAAATATTTTTGCTTTTCCAGGTACTAGCGAAGATATTGCATTATTGCTTGCTTACGAGAACAAAGCAGAACTTATCGTTGCTGTAGGCAGTCATACCAATATGATTGATTTTCTTGAAAAAGGAAGAAAAGGTATGTCAAGTACTTTTTTGGTTCGAATGAAAGTAGGCTATAAAATTATTGATGCTAAAGGGGTAAGTGAACTTTATCGTAGTAAAATAAAATTTTCCTATATTGCTTTATTATTAGTAGCTGCTCTTCTGCCATTATCCGTTGTTTTAAAAACATCGCCTATAATCAGAGAGTTTTCCCGGCTGATAGCTTTACGTTTCAAGATACTTCTAGGCTTGTAGGTGAAAACTAATGATCAGCATCAAATACCTTGCGTTACTAATGACTGGCATTTTTTTAGCCTTAGGCCTTGGAATATTGATTGGTATCACTCTGGAGAATAATAACATAATCGAAAGTCAACAAATTCAATTAATACACAAGATTGAAGATCATTATGTGACAATGCGAACTGAAACAGAACAATTGAAGCTGGACCTAAAAAATCTAGATGAGAAGAATTCGAAATTACAGGAATTGTCTTCTTTTATGCTAAATGAATTGATCAAAGACAGGTTAAGAGGATTAAATGTGGCTATTATAACTTTTTCAAAGCATGCTCCCATCATGGATATGGTGGATTTTTTGGAAACAGCCGGTGTATCGGTAGAAGCCGCAATAACCATATTATATGACAGTTACATCAGCAATAACGGGACAATAGTCAATGCTTTGCAGCAACCTCATGAAATAATGAATTTCATTGTAGAGGATTTAATTCAAGCTTTGGTATCGTGCAATCTCACATCGCTAATCCATGAAGCAGCGGAACTTATGATGGTATCACATGTATGGAATCTGAAGGAGCCAGTGGATTATATTGTACTTTTTAAACAGGATGCAGTACTAGTTGAATATGACAATATTTTAATTCAAAAAGCATTTGAAACAGATATTCCAGTTGTTGTAGTAGATACTAATGAAATCGATACCCATACAATTGCCAGATTAAAATCTATGGATATTTCCACAGTTGACCATATTGAATCCATTTATGGCAAGCTGGCTCTGGCATCTGTTTTGTCAGGAAATCAAGGTAATTTCAGTATAACATCCGATATTTTGGATAAACTTCCTAATCCCATTTTTAGCGATGAATTATCTATAAAACTAAATGCTTCTTATTCTGAGATTGAGGTAGAAGAATAGATGAGCATGAATGGATATGAAGTTGGGGTAATAATCCCCGCCTACAACGAAGAAAATAGTATTAAATGTATCATTGATGAATTATTAAATTTAAACTACATCGACCGTATCCTTGTTGTAGATGATGGCTCCAAAGACAAGACAGCATTAATATCTGCATTAGAAGGTGCGGACGTTATATCCCTGCCATGTAATAAGGGAAAAGCATTTGCAATGAAAAGAGGCTATGAAGCCATGGAAACTAATATACTAATTTTTCTTGATGGTGATATTATTGAGGGAACAGATCAACTTATAGAATTAATAAAACCCATATGCGAACAGAGGGCAGAAGCAGTCATAGCCAGGTTACCAATGACACCAGGAAAAGGAGGATTTGGGTTGGTTAAGGCATTAGCATCTAAAGGAATGTGGTATTTAACAGGTCAAACGTATTCCAGTGTCTTATCTGGACAGAGGGCGATTTTACGTAATATTTTAAGACCGGAATTTTTTGAATACAAAGGATTTGGAATCGAATTTGGAATGACATTAGATATGATATCAAATAATACTAGAATTCTAGAAGTAGATATTAATATGAGACACAATGTAACCGGCCGAGACTTAAAAGGTTTTATACATCGTTATAGGCAATTTAGTGATATTTTAAAGGTAATCATTACTAAGCTTAAGGAGAGGCTTTATTCAAATCTTAAAAAACCAATTAGAGGAGCTAGATAAACTTTGGATATTATTATACTGGCGTCTTCGATTATAATTGCTATTATATCCTTTTCGTTTCTAAAGAAGCCTTTGCTATTTTTTTTGAGGCAAAAAAATATAATGATGACGAACTATGCAGGCAGACAAGTATTGAACAGCGGCGGCCTGATTATCTTAATTCCATATTTGCTGTCTTTACTGCCACTGCTGTTGCTGAATACATATCAAAATATATCTTTATTACTAATTATATTAGCAGCTCTTACTATTGGCGGTATGCTGGATGATCTGTTAGGTGATTCTTCCTCCAAAGGCTTGATTGGCCACATTTGCGCTTTTATGCAAGGCAATATGTCTACAGGCATTTTAAAAGCATTACTTGGATCTTTGACAGGTTTTTTGCTTGCATGGACAAAGGATACCAAACTGATTCATCTATTAATAGATACTTGTTTATTTGCATTTACAGTTAATTTGATTAATTTGCTGGATTTGAGGCCGGGCAGGGCAATTAAAGGTTTTGGTTTGTTATTGATTTTAACTGAAACTTTTAGCCGTTTTTCTCATATTCACTTTGTATTGCCGGTTATTACTCTATTAGTGCTGTATATAAAAGGAGAAATGAAAGAGTTATATATGTTAGGTGATGCAGGTGCCAGCTTATTAGGAGGGATTCTTGGATTCTATTGGGTATCATTCCTTAATACTATTCTAAAGGGAATAATACTCATATTTATAATATTATTGCATTTATTTGCTGAATTTCATTCACTTTCTTATTACATCGAAAAATACCCTTTTTTCAAGAAAATAGACGCACTGGGGAGAAAATATGATGACAAATAATTATGCTATGCTTGAAATACATGCAGGAAAAGTTGTAAAGATTTTGTCGCAAAGAAGTGGATTTACAGAAGTTCTTCTAGATATTGATCATATAGTAAAAAAAGCAGTTAATTATGACCATATCACGGGAAAAGTGTCAGAAGGTGATTGGTTAATACTAAACACAACCGCTGCTTCCTTGTCACTAGGTACAGGAGGATACCATTTTGTTATGGCTAACTATACAAATAAAAGGCTTTCTTTATCACCTGGCGGACATGGAATGAAAATACGCTATACCCCATCTCAGGTAAAAGTATCATATGCTGAGGAAGAGCTTGGCCATGAAAGACATGTCTTTAGCAAACCTTTGAATTTATCCGGCAAATTAATTTGCTTTGGAGAACTGCATAGCATGATTCCGCCCCTTTGTGCTTATTTTCACTACTATTATAAAAAATATATAAGAAAAAAGGTTAAAATTGGATATATCATGACAGACCACGCTGCACTCCCTTTGGCATTTAGCAAAAACGTTGCTAATCTGAAAAAGCAGAATCTCTTGGATTCTGTAATAACAACTGGAAATGCATTTGGGGGTGATTTGGAATGCGTTAATATTTATACTGCACTTCAGGCTGCAGCTATAGTAAAAAAATGTGATATTATCATAGTTTCTATGGGTCCTGGTATTACAGGCACCGGAACACGCTATGGGTTTTCCGGCTTAGAATTAGGTTTTTATTTAGATCTGGCGTATCGCCATGGAGGACAAATCTGTTTTATACCGCGAATCAGTTTTGCTGAAACTCGATTTCGGCATTACGGGATAAGTCATCATTCAATAACATTGCTTAAAGATATCATTCAGTCTCCACTTTGTATTGCTTTACCCAATATAAGTATGCAAAAAGTAAAATTGCTATATAAACAACTTAGAATCAATAATCTGTTTAGCAAACACAGGATTTGTATAAAGGATGGCAGCGAAATCCGGGATGCAATGAGATATTATGGAATCTCTGTTACCTCTATGAACAGAGGGATAGCAGAAGATCCAGCATTTTTCTATAGTATCGGAGCTTCGGCAAGAAAGGCATTGTCGGTATTTTGTCCTTTACACTGAGCATAAAAATTGCATGTCTATCATAGTTATCAGTATACACTGGAATAACTGGGGGCAGACAAGTGATTAGACGACTAAAGGCAGATATTATGTTACATATTCAAAAAAATATTACTTTGTATTTAATTATACTTTTTGCAATATTAACTGGGATAGCTTCCGGTATTTTCACAGCTTACTCGATGACAATTGAACAAAAATATGCGTTAAGTAATCATTTAAAGGTGTTTTTTCAATATCAAACATATGAACCCATAAGCAAAATATCAATTTTTTGGAAGTCATTTAAGCAAAACTTCCAGTATTCTATCTTAATCTGGATTGCAGGACTAGTAATTTTTGGAGCACCTGTTATCATTTTATTAATCGGAGTACGAAGTTTTTTCATTGGGTTTACTTTTGGTTTTTTATTAGAAAGATATAATATTGGAGGTTTCTTATTCACACTATTATGTATTCTGCCCCAATCAATCATTTATATGGCAGGTTTTCTATTTTTAGGAGTTATAGCAATGGAAAAGTCTTTGACTCGCTTTAAAAGGCGCAAGGTTACTCTTCCCAAGGAGCAAGTAAAACAAGAAACGTTATTTTATTTCACCAAAATACTGGTTATATTAATAGTATTATCAATTGGAAACATTATGGAAGCATATATAGGCCCAGCATTTTTTAGTTTATTTAAGTGGGTATTTGATTAGAAAGGAATTCTTAACTTTTTGTTGAATTATTATTTTGGAAAATGATAACAGCTGATAAGGAGTTTTATTAATGGGTTTTTATTTGGATGCTTATGCTTCCTATTTGAAATCAGAAAAAGAGTTATCGGACAATACTCTGGATTCTTATTTGAGCGATATAAGGCAGTTTGTCGATTACATGAAATCCAAAAATATCTATGATGTAAGGCATACTTCCAATGCAATGGTATTGTCCTATTTGCTTTTTTTGGAAAAGGAAGATATGGCACCTGCAACCCTTCATCGTAAGCTTTCTTCCTTAAGAGGCTACTACCGTTATTTATTGCTGAACCGGCTGATAGACATTGATCCTACACGTAACTTAAACTTACCCAAAAACAAAAGAAAAATGCCGAATGCACTTACTATGGATGAGACTAACCGCCTGTTAAGTCAACCGCATGGCAGTGATTATAAATCTATCCGTGACAAAGCAATGTTAGAGCTGCTGTATGCCACTGGTATACGTGTATCTGAATTAATTTCACTAAATGTGGATAACGTTAATTTAGAAGTCGGTTGGCTGAAATGCGGGCAAGCTCACCGTGAGCGTATAATCCCAATAGCTTCTGATGCATTGATGCACTTGGAAAGATACTTGAGAAATGCACGCAATGAACTTGTAAAAAACAGTGAAGAAGATGCACTTTTTGTAAACACACACGGTAAAAGGATGAGCAGGCAAGGTTTTTGGAAAATAATTAAACAATATAAGGAAAAGGCGCAAATTAATAAAGATATAACCCCCCATACATTAAGACATTCATTTGCAGTACATCTTGTAGAGAATGGAGTTGATATTCAAGATGTTCAGGAAATGTTAGGTCATTCAGATGTTTCAACAACTCTTATTTATAGGCAGATTCATTTAAAGAATAAGTAATATAACCTCCAATCGGCTATCGAATAACAAATGATAGAGTTGGAAAAGCTATTAATTAGAAAGAGGCCGATGAGGAGGAATAAAATGAAGAAAAATCTCAGCATTTGTTTTATACTTGTATTATTTATTTTTTATGTATTTACTGGTTTTTCTTATGTATCAGCAATGCAAAACAATATGGACATCCAATCTAAATCTGCCATATTGATGGACTATGAAACCGGAACAATTCTATATGAAAAAAACCCCCACGAGAAAATGCCCATTGCCAGCCTTAATAAAATAATGACCATCCTTCTTGCGATCGAAGCCATCAATGATGGAAAAATCAGCCTAAACGACACAGTACAGATAAGTGAGTATGCAGCTTCTATGGGCGGTTCTCAGGTATTTTTGCATGCAGGTGAAGTTTTAACAGTAGATTCACTTCTTAAAGCTATAGTTGTTGCTTCAGGCAATGACGCAAGTGTAGCTATTGCAGAAAAAATTGCAGGTAGTCATGAGGCGTTTGTTTCCAGAATGAATTTACGTGCTAAAGAGTTAGGCATGAGGAACACCAATTTTGCCAATGCTACTGGGCTGCCGGCTGAGAATAATTATTCAACAGCATATGACGTGGCATTAATGTCACAGGAGCTATTAAAACATCCTTTATTTTTTAGATGGAGTACTATTTGGTTAGATACTTTAGACGAGAGCAGCAACAAAACAGAGCTAACAAACACGAATCGGCTGATACGATTCTATGATGGGGCTGATGGGCTAAAGACTGGTTCAACGCAAGAAGCTGGATATTGTTTATCTGCAACGGCAAAAAGGGGTAATATGAGGTTGCTGGCTGTAGTCTTGAATGCTCCATCTTCTAAGGTTCGCTTTTCTGAGTCGATTAAAATGCTCGATTATGGGTTTGCAAATTATGAAATCATTCATGTTTTAAAAAAGGACCAAATAATTAAAGATAATATTTTTGTATCAGGAGGAAAAGAGGAACGCATTAACGGGCTGGCTTCTAAAAATGTGAATTTTCTTATAAGATCTGGAGAATCAAAAGAATTTGAAATGGAGGTTTCATTAAATGATAAAATAAATGCTCCTCTGAAAAAAGGTGATAAAATTGGCACATTAGTACTAACCCGAGAGGGACAAGTATTAGAGACTATAGATATTGTTTCAGACCGAGATGTAGGCAGAGCAAATGTATTTGACTATTTTAAAAAAATTTTCTATAATTGGACGAGAAAATAGTCGCAACATATAATATTATAATTATATTTAAGATCATAAAATTCTGTTTGAGTGTGCTTATGCACACTTTTTTATGCTATAATGTATTGAATGTCATTGAGGAGGCTTAATTATGATTTTCAGTCGGGGCGGTGCTTAAATGTCTTATCTTGTAAAACTTGAACATTTTGAAGGACCTTTAGATCTTTTACTTCATCTTATTTCCAAAGCAAAGGTACAAATAGAGGATATTTCTATTACTGAAATTACAGAGCAATACCTCGAAACCTTGAGACTTATGGAACAATTTGATATAGAGGTTGCCAGTGATTTTTTAGTTATGGCAGCCACTCTATTACATATAAAATCTTGCCTTCTTGTACCCAGGCCAAAAACAGAATTGCCGGAAGATCAACTGGAGGAAACTGATCCCAGACAAGAATTAATTGCAAAATTATTGGAGTACAAAAAATTTAAGGAAGCAGGCATTAAACTGAAAAAGCGGGAAGAATACTTTTCACGTATGTATTATAAACTACCTGAAGAAAAAATCTTTATGGATAATCAGGAGGTACTTCCTACAAACGCAGATATTGAAATGCTTCAAAAAGTTTTTTTATTGCTTCTTAAAAATCAGAAGAACGGACGTGAAAGCATACCAATTATTCATAAAATAAAACGTGATCCAATCACCGTCAATGAAAAGATAGGCGAATTAAAAAAATATTTTTCCAAATACACCCAGACTACTTTCTTTCAATTATTTACTAAGCACACTGACCGAGAAGGTATCATCATTACATTTTTGGCTTTGCTAGAGCTGTTGAAGGAAAACTTTATTGATGTAATTCAACATTATCCCTTTGGAGATATCATAATTAAAAGGAGAGCCTGATATGGATGAAAGAGACCTTATGGGAATAATAGAATCCATTCTTTTTGTTTCCGGGGATCCGGTCAGTGCAAGAGATATCAGCCAAATATTAGAATTAGATATACGCAAAGTTAGAAAACTAATAAAAAAAATGATTGATTGCTTTCATTTCGAACGGCGTGGATTGCAAATTATCATGGTTAATGATACATATCAATTGGCTACAAGGCCTGAATATAGCCAATATATTGAGAAATATATAGGAAAGAAACACACACAAAATCTCACACAAGCCAGCTTAGAAACATTGGCGATAATTGCATACAAACAGCCTATTACTAAAGCAGAAATTGAAGCAATCAGAGGTGTAAAATCTGATTATACTATCAATACATTAATCAGCAGGGGTTTTATTCGTGAAGTTGACAGAATGGATACACCTGGAAGGCCTATTTTATATGGTACTACTGAGTACTTTTTAAAAAGCTTTGGTTTATCCTCATTGGACGAATTACCGCCTTTAGAATCTAAATAACTATCCTGACTGTATTTTATTCTAAATAATGCGAAATAATAGAAAAAAACAGTTGGGGTGTTGTTTTTGATTTTAAAAGTTTTGTTGCTTGTATTGGCGTTTAGTTTGTTACTGCTTTTGTTGAAAATTCAAGTTGAATTTAAGTTAATAGTAAGTAACGATAAATACATATCATTTGTTTATATTTATTTTCTCAATATATTCCGGTTACGTATGAACTTCGATATAAACCCGGACAAAAACAAACTGATATCTTTGTCATTGAATAAAAAAGAATCCAATGAAAAAAGTAAAAATTCATTTGAACAAGCTTTAAAATACGGAAAAAAGATGCTAAGTTTTTATAAAAGCAATGCTAAGCATATTAGTTTTCTTAAGAAGAAGGTTAAAATTAACGATTTTAATATGCTGACACGAATTGGTACAGGTGATGCTGCCACTACTGCATTATGCGTTGGCAGCATTAACGCTTTTTACCCAGTTCTATATCGCTATCTTACTGAGCATTATTATTTTCAAAAGATAAAACTAAATGTCTTTCCATATTTCCGCGGCCCACTATTTGATCTCTATTTGAATTGTATAATCAATTTTAAAATCGGTCATATTATTATTGCAGCTTTGAGAATTCTTATGAAAAAGTAAAGGCGGTGTATGTAATTATGTCTGAGCATCCCATAGAGAATGTCATGAAAACAACTATGGAAAACCTTAAGGAAATGATTGATGTTAATACAATAGTTGGTGATGCTGTAGAAACCTCAGATGGAACTGTTATTGTGCCAATTTCAAAAGTTTCATTTGGTTTTATTGCAGGAGGCGGAGAATATAAAGAAAACGGCTCCAGCAAACAATCTGGCGGCAGTATAGTCGGAAACGGAAATGCCAGCCCCGAAGATATGAGTGATCAGGAGATGCCTTTTGCTGGTGGTAGCGGGGCAGGAGTTTCGGTCAACCCAATAGCTTTTCTTGTAGTTGGCGAAGAAAAGATAAAACTACTACCTGTACAGTATAATTCAACTGTTGATAGAATCGTTGAACTTATACCTAATGTAGTGGATGAGTTGCAGAACATAATTGGAAAAGGGCAAAGCAAAAACAAAGACAAAAAAAGCGAAACCATCATTACAAATGTGCCCCAATCATAGATGGTGGTAAAATATTTTGGAAATATTTACAAACCTACAGAAGGCGGCTGGGCAGGCCGCTTTTTAGTTTTAATTTGGAAGGGAGTATACAATTTGAAAACTGTAAAAATCATACTGGTGACAATTCTTTTATTAATGTATACTAACATTGCAGCCATTGCAATGGAACCTGAGACAAGTGGAAAAGCTGCTGTTTTGATAGACGGAAGTAACGGACGCATTCTATTTGAAAAAAACAGCAGCGTAAAATTACCTATGGCGAGCACGACAAAAATCATGACCGCTATTGTAGCACTTGAAAACGGCAATCTTAATGATATGATAACCATACCTCCGGAAGCATCCGGAATAGAAGGTTCTTCTATATGGCTGTCTCCGGGGGAAACCCACTCACTTAGGGATTTATTATATGCTTTAATGCTACGTTCCGGGAATGATGCAGCAACTGCCATAGCCATTCATATAGGTGGTTCTGTTAATAAGTTTGTTGATATGATGAATAAAACAGCTAAAAGAATTGGTGCAGAAAACACAAATTTTATCAATCCTCATGGCCTTCATGATGATAATCATTATTCCACAGCATATGATTTGGCTCTTATTGCTTCATATGGATTAAAAAACCCAGTGTTCGAAGAAATAGTATCTACTAAATACTATACTATACCTTGGGAAGGACATGATTGGGACAGGGCTTTGAGGAATAAAAATAAAATTTTATGGACCTATGAAGGAGCCAATGGTGTTAAAACTGGTTATACAAAAAAGGCAGGGCGCTGTTTTGTGGGCTCAGCAAAAAGAAATGGTATGCAATTGATAGCTGTCGTACTGAATTGCGGACCAATGTTTGAAGAAAGCATGGCATTGATGGATTATGGTTTTGAAAATTATAAAAATGTATGTATTTTTAAACATGGTCAGTTGATTGATTCATTGCCTGTGCGAAAGGGGATTCTTGAAAAAGTTGATGTAGTGACTGAACAGGAATATACTTTAGCGCTAAATAAATTAGAACAAAAGCAAGTTAAAACTAAAGTTATGATTCCTAATTCGTTGGATGCACCAGTAGAAAAAGGACAAAGGGTTGGATCAATAAAAATATATTTGAAGGATGAATTGATTAATGAAATACCAATTATTGCCAAAGAGTCAGTAAGAAAAAAGACCGTATGGGATTTCTTTTGCAGCATGGTTAATATATGGAGGTAATTCCGTTAATGAGATTACAAAAATTTATGGCTTATTGTGGTGTAGGATCAAGAAGGAAATGTGAAGATTTAATACGGCAGGGAAGAGTATACGTAAACGGAAGTAAAGTTAAAGAAATGGGAATATTAATAGATCCTGCCAAGGACATTGTTTCTTTGGATAGAAAACACGTTTTAAAGATGGTTGAAAAAAAGATTTATATAATGTTAAATAAACCTCAGGGCACAATTACCTCCGTTCATGATCCACAGGGAAGGAAAACTGTATTAGATTGTATTAATTGGAAGAATGGCCGTATATATCCGGTTGGCAGATTAGATTATGATACTGAAGGTCTGTTGATCCTGACCAATGATGGTGAGTTCGCTTATATGATGACTCATCCTAAATATGAAATAGAAAAAGAATACTACTGCGTAGTCAAAGGCTTTCCCAAACCTGCCGATTTAGATCGGCTGAGACAGGGCCTGGATATAGGAGGATTTGTAACTTCGACGGCTAAAGTAGAGTATTTAGCCAAAAAAAAAGAAAACTCAGTTTTCCGCCTGGTCATACACGAAGGGAAAAAACGCCAAGTCCGTCGAATGTTTAAAGCTATAGGTCACCCGGTGGTTTATCTTAGGCGGGATAGAATAGGAAATCTTACTTTAGGTAAACTGAAACCGGGTGATTGGAGGTATATTGCAAACGAAGAAATAATAGACTTAAAGATATTAACTGGGGGCGTACGATAAGCTATGGTTAGATTTAGAAAGTTAAAACTAGGTGATCTTGATTTTATATACAAGGATCCTGATCTTCGTCCATTAATCACCACAGCATATAAAGGTAATAGTTTTGCAGTTGTAGTTGAAGAAGGGGAAAGAATTATAGGTGGCGTATCTGGATATGCTACTGACACATCTGCCTTTTTAAAAAAAGCTATTATAAAACATATCGAGCAAAAATCTTTGTATATGGACGGATTGATAAGATCTCTAATTCATTTCCTTGAGTTGGATGGTATAGAATACTTGTTTGTAGAAGAATTCAATCCAGTTTATTTAGACATTGGTTTCAATAAATTGCAAGGCACTGAAGAATTTTTAATAAAAGAAAATTCATCCATGCCAACATATCATGATGCAGAGCATGTTTATTGGATTAATGTAAAAGACTTTTTTAAGTAACAAAGAAATATAGAAGCAAATAATTATATTATAAAGAAGGAATAGAAGGACTTTTGGAGTATTTATATAATTTGGGGAAATATTGTTAAAATAAACTATACCCGGAGGTAAATCAATGTCTACTTACCAAAAAATTATGGAATTGCAGGATAAGAAAATTTCTATACAACAAAGCGGTGGACAATACAAAATTGATAAACAGCATAAAAGCGGCAAGCTGACTGCTCGGGAAAGAATTGAGAAGCTGGTTGACCCGGGCAGTTTTGTTGAAATTGACGCTTTTGTAACTCATCGGTGTAGTGATTTTGGAATGAATAATGAGAATACGCCTGCTGATGGGGTCATTACAGGTTACGCTACAATTGACAACCGTCCTGTCTATCTCTATTCGCAAGATTTTACTGTAAAAGGCGGCTCTCTTGGAGAGATGCATGCGAAAAAGGTTATAAAAGTAATGGATATGGCCATGAAAATGGGCTGTCCCATTATTGGTATTAATGATTCGGGCGGGGCCCGAATACAAGAAGGCGTTGATAGTCTTAGCGGATATGGGGAAATATTTTATCGGAACTCTATGGCTTCTGGTGTTATACCGCAGATATCAGTTATTCTTGGCCCTTGTGCTGGTGGTGCAGTATACTCTCCAGCTCTTACTGATTTTATTTTTATGGTTGATAATATCAGCAAAATGTTTATTACTGGTCCTCAGGTAGTTGAAGCAGCCACAGGTGAAAAAGTAACGGATGAGGAGTTAGGCGGTTCAACTGCTCATTGTCAAATAAGCGGGGTTGCTCATTTCAAATATTCATCTGAAGAAGAGTGTTTTGCAGGCATCCGGGCACTTCTTTCTTATCTTCCTCAAAATAATTTAGAAGATGCTCTATACTATGAATGTAAGGATGACTTGAATAGATTAGAACCTGTGCTTAATTCAATTATTCCTGATAATCCTAATAAATCTTATGACGTCAAGGAGATTATCCGGCTTATAGTAGACAACGGTACGTTCCTGGAAGTACAATCTCTATTCGCACAAAATATAGTAATTGGCTTTGCACGGCTTAACGGAAGACCAATTGGGATAGTTGCCAATCAACCAAAAATCAAAGCGGGGGCATTGGATATTGACGCTTCAGATAAAGCGGCTCGATTTATACGTTTTTGTGATTGCTTCAATATTCCTATCGTTACCTTGACCGATGTGCCTGCTTTCCTGCCAGGAGTGGATCAAGAGCACAATGGAATTATCCGACATGGAGCCAAACTGCTTTACGCATATGCGGAAGCAACTGTTCCAAAAATAAACGTAATATTACGTAAAGCCTACGGGGGTGCTTATATTGCCATGAGCAGCAAGCACTTAGGAACCGATCTAGTTTTCGCATGGCCAACTGCAGAAATTGCAGTTATGGGTCCAGAGGGTGCAGCAAATATTATTTTCCGCAAGCAAATTGAAGAGTCAAATGACCCTATATCAACTAGACAAGAAAAAATAAAAGAATATCGTGATAGATTCAGTAATCCATACATTGCTGCTGCCAGGGGATATATAGATGATGTTATCGAACCTGAAGCTACCAGGCCTCGTTTGATAAGTGCTTTGGAAATACTGCAAAGCAAGAGGGAAAGTAGACCACCTAAAAAGCATGGCAATATCCCACTGTAAAATGATTATAACGAGGTGCATGTAATATGCTGAAATCAGATAACAACAAGCAATCCAAACCAATTGAAAGTTTGAGCTATCAGATAGCTGAATTATCAGAAACAGACCAACTAAATGACGAATTGGTAGCAGTAATTACAGCTGCAATAGCTGCATCATTAAACCGCTCTATCCATTCTATTGTGGTTCGTTCTATAAGAATTATAGCTGATAGTTCACCGGTATGGAATCGAGCCGCCAGGCGTGAATTAACTATCCCCTGGTTCTGAATAAGGTAAAACTATTAAGGGAGGAAAGTCTTATGCGTAAATTCAGAATAAATATTAATGGCAAGTCGTATGAAGTTGAAGTTGAAGAGATTATTTCGCAAGTTCCTTCAACAGTCTCATCGTCTGGAATACAAACAGCAGTATCCGAAACTGCAGCGTCAAAAGCTCCAACTACACGACAATCTGCTGCGACACATTCAGCCCCAAAAATGGAAACCAACGAAGAACATTCCCGAAAGAATACTGCAGGAAAAACAGGCTCTATTAAAGTAAACTCCCCCATGCCTGGCACCATACTTGATATTCGAGTTAATGCAGGCGCCAGAATTAAGAAAGGTCAAGTAGTCTTAATTCTAGAAGCCATGAAAATGGAAAATGAGATAATGGCTCCCCAGGATGGTATAATTACATCAATCGATACAAATATAGGTGCCAGCGTTAATTCTGGAGATTTATTGTTTACAATGGAGGTTAACTAACCTTCAGAGCCTATAATTGAATTAGAATTAGGAGGCAGTAAATAATGGCAAAGGTAAAAGTAACAGAAACCGCCTTTAGAGATGCTCATCAATCTCTCATCGCAACTCGAATGACAACCGACGAAATACTGCCCATTGCTGAGTTAATGGATCAAGTTGGTTATTATTCTATGGAAGTGTGGGGCGGGGCTACATTTGATGCTTGTCTTCGTTTTCTCAATGAAGATCCCTGGGAAAGACTTAGGAAGATTCGAAAAAAAGTTAAAAACACCAAACTACAAATGCTGCTCAGAGGACAAAACATTCTAGGATATAAGCATTATCCTGACGATGTTTTGATTGAATTCATTAAACGTGCAGTCGGAAATGGAATAGATATAATTCGTATCTTTGATGCACTAAATGATATTAGAAATTTAGAAACTGCTATGTCGGTAACCATTAAAGAAGGTGCACACGCTCAGGCAGCTTTATCTTATACAATAAGTCCGATACACAATATTGAGCATTATATCGATACGGCAAAAAAGCTTGAATCCTTGGGGGCCAGTTCCCTTTGTATTAAAGACATGGCGGGATTACTTAAACCGTATACAGCTTATGAATTGGTTACTGAATTAAGAAAAGCTGTCAGAATTCCAATAGATGTTCATTCACATTATACCAGCGGACTTGCTTCTATGACCTACATGAAAGCTATTGAAGCCGGAGCAGATATTGTTGACTGTGCAATATCACCTGTGTCAATGGGAACTTCCCAACCGCCGACTGAACCCTTGGTTGCATCGCTTCAAGAGACTCCATACGATACTGGAATTGATCTGAACATATTAAGCGAAGCAGCAAGCTATTTTAAGCAGCTTCGAGAAAAATATATGGAATCTGGCTTGCTGGATCCCAAAGTATTGTCTGTGGATGTGAATGCATTGAGTTATCAGATACCCGGCGGTATGCTTTCAAACCTTGTTTCTCAATTAAAACAGCAGGGAGCGGAAGACAAACTGGATGAGGTTCTGCAAGAGGTTCCGCGAGTAAGAGAGGATTTAGGCTATCCCCCCCTGGTGACACCAACCAGTCAAATAGTGGGAACGCAAGCTGTGTTAAATGTAATTGCAGGAGAAAGATATAAATTGATCACCAAGGAGACTAAAGCATACGTACGGGGTGAGTACGGGAAACCCCCGGCCGAAATCAAAAAAGAAATTAGACAGAAGCTGATAGGTAATGAGGAACCAATTACATGCCGTCCTGCCGACTTAATAAAGCCCGCATTAAAAGAATACAGGAAAGCAATTAAGGGGTATATGGAACAAGAAGAAGATGTATTGACCTATGCACTATTTCCTCAAGTAGCTGAAAACTTCTTCAAATACCGTCAGTCAAAGAAATATAAAATTGACAGTACTCAAGTTAGCTATACTTATAAAATCCATCCCGTTTAAAGAATATAGAACTTAAACTAAGGGCCTTTCTGAAAAGGCCCTTTTTCAAATATAACAAGGAGAGGCGGGCTATATATGGAATCCTATTTTATTATAGACAGCCACTGTGACACCATAGAACTAATTGCTGACTATGGTCTTGATGTATTTCATCAGCAAAAATGTCATGTAAGTTTAGAAGGCTTAAAAATTGGAAGGGTTGGCTTGCAGTTTTTTGCTGCTTTTGTAACACCGCGAAAAAAACATCCTTGTCTGCAGCGAGGACTAGAATTGATAAAAGCATACCAAATCTTGATGGATAATTGCTCCGAATCATTCATGCCTGTATTAAATTTCTCTGATATAAATACTGCACGAAGTCAAGGGAAAATAGGCGCTTTATTAACAGTTGAGGGTGGAGATGTCCTGGAAGGGAACTTGCATAATCTTCGAATTTTATATGATTTAGGCGTAAGAGCAATGACTTTGACATGGAATTATGCAAATGAGATCGCAGACGGTGTTTTAGAGAATGATTCTGATAGAAAATTATCAACATTTGGTCTTAAAGTAATTAGGGAAATGAACCGTTTAGGTATGTTAATTGATGTATCACATTTATCTGAAAAAGGATTTTATTCTGTTCTGGAAACATCCGAAAAACCGATAGCAGCAACGCATTCCAATGCATGGTCAGTTTGCCCGCATCCAAGGAATCTTAAGAATGATCAGATAGTATGCCTGGCTAAAGCTGGGGGAGTTATGGGGATAAACTTTTATCCACCTTTCTTATCAAAACAATATGCAGACATCAATGATATTCTTAGACATATTGAATACATAGCAGGAATTGCAGGTATTGATGTAATCGGGTTTGGTTCAGATTTTGACGGCATTGAGGAAACGCTTCCTGATGTTTGCGGACCACAGGACTATGAGCGAATCATAAATGCCTTGTTAAGGCTAAATTATAAGGAGAGAGATGTGAAAAAAATTGCATACGAAAATTATCTCAGGGTATTAAGAGAAGTACTAATTAACGGAGAACAATCGGAATGGAGTGAAAATACTATTGAAAACAATTAATAAAAGCAATAGAGCTGACCTTCATAACCATACTACAGCTTCCGATGGGCTTCTATCCCCATACCAGTTAATAGAATATGCAGTTAAAAAGAATCTCGATGCTGTTGCTGTTACAGATCATGATACAATAGACGGAATAGAGGAAGCGCTAAATGCAGGAGAAAAATATGGGATAGAGGTAATTCCTGGAATTGAGATTAATACTCAGTTAAATTCAAAAGAGATCCATATTCTGGGTTATTATATCGATTGGAAATCTTCTCATCTGCAAAATATATTGAAAAAAATGAAGGATGCTCGTATTTCCCGGGCAAAAAGAATGATTGAAAATTTGAACAAACTATATGGTCTTGATGTTTCATACGATGAGGTTGTTTATCAATCGAAAAATGGAATTATAGGGCGAATGCATCTAGCCCGTATATTGGTTTCTAAAGGTATTGTCAATGATATATCCGAAGCTTTTAACAAATATCTCGGGACTGAATCTCCAGCTTATGTAAAGCGTTATCATCTGACGCCAGAAGAAGGAATTAGTCTGATAAATAAAGTTGGTGGAGTGGCAATACTTGCACATCCGGGTTTGCTCCCTGATCCTTTTTTGTTAAATATAATTTTGGATATTGGAATAGATGGTATTGAAGTGTTCCATAGTAAGCATACAGAGGAACAAACAGAATATTATGAAAAAATAGCGATAGAAAACAAATTATTAATTACAGGTGGCAGTGACTGTCATGGAGAATTGATTAATGGATTTCCTACCGTTGGTGATGTAACAGTGGATATGGAAAAGGTAATATCTTTAAGAAATAGGGCTAACAGAAAAAAATGAATAATTGCAAGTTCAAAATTGCATTTTTGCATAGACGAAACGTGTAAAACATGTTATAATACAAAAATTGATGGATTCATATTTTGTTCTTTCATATAGGAGGATGTGGTTTATGATTTTATCTCGAAAAAACTTAAGTATTTCTGAATCTCTTACCCTTGCTATAGACGCCAAGGCAAAAAGAATGAAAGCTGAGGGAGAGGATGTTATTGGTTTTGGTGCTGGAGAACCCGATTTCCCCACACCACAATTTGTGTTGGAAGCAGCTAAACATGCACTGAATAATGGCATGACACGGTATACTCCGTCTTCCGGTACACTTGAACTAAGGGAGGCAATATGCAGAAAACTTAAAAGAGACAATAACATTAACTATGCTCCTGATGAAATCATTGTATCTAATGGCGCAAAACATTCATTATACAATGTATTTCAGGCTATTCTTAATCCTGGAGATGAAGTGCTGATTCCGCAACCTTATTGGCTTAGTTATCCGGAAATGGTAAAAATGGCAGATGGAATGCCAGTTTTTATCGAGACTAAGGAGGAAAACTTTTTTAAAGTCTCCGTTGAGGATTTAGAACAGGCAATAACTCCAAAAACAAAAGCTATAATAATTAATAGTCCCAATAATCCTAACGGCTGTGTTTACAATGAAAAAGAATTAGCAGAAATAGCAGAGCTGGCAGTGAAAAAAGAAATATTTATTGTTTCGGATGAGATTTATGAGGAAATGGTATACGATGATGCAGAACACATTAGCATTGCATCCCTTAATGAAGATATTAAAGGATTTACACTAACTGTCAATGGAATGTCTAAAGCATATGCTATGACCGGATGGAGAATAGGTTATACTGCAGGCCCAAAGGAAGTTATTAAAATTATGAATAATATACAGTCGCATTCTACATCAAATCCAAATTCTATTGCTCAATATGCCAGTACTGTTGCATTGGATGCACCAAAAAATGAAATAAAAGAAATGATACAAGAATTTGATAAAAGACGGCTTTACATGGTAGACAAGATTAATTCAATACCATATTTGTCCTGCAAACGACCTAAAGGAGCATTTTATGTAATGATGAATATTAGCAAGGCCATAGGCAAGAGATGGGGCAATAAAGAGATCAATGGTTCACTTTCTTTTGCAGATGCTTTGCTTGAATCAAAGAAGGTCACGGTTGTGCCTGGGATTGCATTTGGAGCGGATAGTTATGTTAGACTTTCTTATGCTGTTTCCTTAGACAAAATTCAAAAGGGACTGGACCGTATACATCAATTTATGAATGAATTAGAGTGATTTTACTGATTAAAAAAAAGAGTGGATAAAATCCGCTCTTTTTCTTTGGCAGGGGAGACGCGACTCGAACACGCAACCGGTGGTTTTGGAGACCACTGCTCTGCCAATTGAGCTACTCCCCTATATCAATTATAGTATTCCTGAGTTAAACCAACATTTATTATAGGATAATGCTGCAAATAAGTCAACATACCAGAGATAAATTTTATGGAAAAGGTGTTTCAGTTGTGATATAGTAAAAATATCCTGTCTTATAAATAATTTAGTAAAATGGGCGATGAAATATGAAATTGAGAAATAATAATATCGGCATAATAGGAATAGGTAATATGGGCTCGGCCATACTTCGTTGTTTGTCACAAAGCGATTTTGCAAAGTTTAAAGATAAATCCATATGGATATATGACAAAGATTTCTCTAAGTGTAAGCAATTGCAAAAGGAAACTGATGTCAACATTACCAGCTCAGCAGCAGAGTTAACAGAAAAGTGCGGCATTGTTATTCTGGCTGTCAAGCCACTGCATGTTGCAGAGGTCTTGTCTGAAATAGTCGATCTGCTTACTCGTGATCATTTAATTCTTTCTGTTGCAGCTGGCATTTCCATAGCACAATTAAAAAATATGATGAAAAATAAATGCTATGTAATACGTGCTATGCCAAATACGCCTGCTTTAATAGGGGAGGGGATGACTGCGATATGTTATGACTCCTCAATCCCTAATGAATATATTACCATGGCTTGTGAAATTCTTCGTTCCTGTGGAAAGGTGGAAATAATTTCTGAAGAACAGATTCACGGAGCAACAGCGATCAGTGGAAGCAGTCCTGCCTATGTATATATGATTTTGGAAGCTCTTGCTGATGGGGGAGTAATGTTTGGTCTTTCCAGAGAAATAAGCTATAAAATGGCTGCCCAAGCACTGCTCGGTGCTGCAAAAATGTTGCTGCAAACCAAAAAACATCCCGGGGTATTGAAAGATATGGTCTGTTCGCCTGGAGGAACCACAATTGAAGCAGTTGCTTCGCTAGAAAAGAATGGCCTGAGAGGTACTATTATTGAGGCGGTCAGAGCATGTGCAGAGAAAAGCATAACAATGGAGAAAGGAAGTAATAAAGACAATTGAAAAAAGTAGAAATATATACTGATGGTGCTTGCAGCGGTAATCCAGGGCCAGGTGGATGGGCAGCTATATTGTCTTATAAGGGATATGAAAAAGAATTATCAGGAAGTGAATTAGAGACTACCAACAATAGAATGGAATTAACAGCGCCTATAAAGGCATTGGAAGCCTTAAAAGAACCATGTAATGTTGTAATATACACAGATAGTGCATATGTGTACAACGCCTTTGAACAAGGCTGGATAGAAATATGGCAGAAACATAATTGGTTAAACAGCCGAAAAAAACCAGTCGAGAATCAAGATCTATGGCAGCATTTATTAAAAGTAATGAGAATTCATAATGTAAAATGGATTAAAGTTAAAGGACACAGTGACAATGAAAAAAACAATAGATGTGATAATCTGGCTAAAAAAGCCATCCAAATGTTATTAGAAGAAAATAGTTAACATAATATTATTATGTTAACTATTTTAATAATCAATAAATCTTATAAATTAAGGACCATTAGAATTCGTTATACTCAAGAATAAGCATGTTTAATAATTCAGGCGGGGAAGCATTATTTTATCAATAAATAACTATGCGCAAAATACAGGTTTTACGTATAGTAATATATATAAAATACAGAAGTAACTGTTTTAAATTTAAATACTGTTACTCCTGTATTTTATCTTCGCTAATATTGATTACATATTCTCTTATAAATCTATTCTACTTATAGTTTTGTATATAAGTTTATTTATCGTCCGATTTTGCATGAATCACCGTTAAATAGTATAACTAACAGTAAGAAGAAAAACAGCAATTCCGAATCGTCTTTTCGGAACAAACCGCAATTACAAAAGATTACTACAAGTAACAAGAAGAAGAATAACAAACTTTCATCTTTCCTGTCCCTGGATCTTCCTAATATTTCACTGCCTGTAATTTCAGTACTCATACTCCTACTCCTTTCTTGCCATACTAAACTATAAAAAACCTCTCTTTACCCTTAAACGCTGTAAAGTTTTTAGTTTAATATATTTTTGACTCATACTTGTGCCTATTTACAATATATGAACTATTTAATTTACATGTGCTTCTGTTTGGGTTCAAGTTTTGTACATTAAATCTGATCTGTGTTATACTATTTGCAGAGCAATATTAATTAACTGTTTAACTTTTTCAGAATAAGGTCTGAAGAGGGATAAATCAAATGAAATTGTCAAAGCCTTACAGCATTCAACAGAATAAATTACATGTTATTAAACTCAGAAAGGTAATAAGAGATCTACCCCGATTCTGTGTTGAGTATTTTCGTGGAATTGAACCTCATACATCTATATTGACCAGGATCAATTATGCTTATGATTTAAGGCTTTTTTTTAATTTTCTTACAAGTAAAATTGAGGAATTTAAAAGTAAAAAAACAAAAGATCTTACAATAGATGATTTAAAGCAAGTTGAAGCTGTGCATTTGGAAATGTTTCTTGAATATATAACTTTATATAATAGATCATCTGGAGGAAAAGATATAACCAATAACGAATCAGGGAAAGCACGAAAACTATCAGCCATTCGCTCCTGTTTTTCTCATTTTTATAAAAAAGGTTATATAGACAGAAATGTTACGGAATTAGTGGATATGCCAAAAATTCGTGAAAAAGCTATTGTGAGGCTGGATGTAGATGAGGTAGCTAACCTTCTTGATTTGGTTGAAAAAGGAGAAGGTTTAACTGATACACAAAAAAAATATCATAAGTATACTAAAAGAAGAGATCTTGCATTGTTAACCTTATTCCTAGGTACTGGGATTCGAATCAGTGAATGCGTTGGATTAAATATAACGGATTTTGATTTTAAGGCCAATAGATTCAAAGTAACCCGTAAAGGCGGTAATGAAGAATTTCTCTATTTCAGTGAAGAAGTGCGCAAAGCATTAGAGGATTATCTTGAAGAAAGAAAGCAAATCGAGCCATTACCCGGTCATGAAGATGCATTCTTTCTATCCATGCAGAAAAAGCGATTGAGCCATCGTGCAATACAAAACCTAGTAAAAAAATATTCCAGAATTGTAAATCCTTTAAAAAATATATCCCCACATAAATTACGCAGTACCTATGGTACTGCCCTATACCAAGAAACTGGAGATATTTATTTAGTGGCAGACGTTTTAGGTCATAAGGATGTGAATACTACAAGAAAGCATTATGCTGCAATAAGTGAAGATAAAAGACGAATGGCAGCACGTGTTATTAAGCTGCGTGATGAATAAGACTGATTTAATCTTTATAAAAACTTTCATAAATAGGAATTTCCAGTACTTGGCCTTCCTTTATATTTGAGGAAGATAATTTGTTCCAATTGCGTATTTCATTTATATACTCTCTAATATCTCTGCCTTCAGGCAATGATTGTTCTGCAATAGACCATAAAGTATCGCCTTTTGTTACGTACCAATCTAAATAATAAGTTGGTGCTTCCTGAGCTTTACCTTTTAATAAGAAAAAGGAAAATGAAACTATAATCATTAACAAAAATACTGTAACTGAGATTATAAATCTTACTTTTGACTTAATACGTATTGACATTGTCTCTACCCCCCCTCTTCCGAACATATGTTCTGAATATATTATAATAGAACATTTGTTCTTTGTCAACATATTTTGCTTGTTTCCGAACATTTGTTTGATTTGCTTGCATTCGTGTGGTATAATTTTGTTAAAAGTAGCAGGATAAGGCTGAAAAACAATGAGTATTAGTGAGGTGTAAATAAATGGCTCAAGCCCTAAGCGAAAAACAAAAAAAGATTCTTGACTTTTTAAAGCAAGAAATACTCACTAAAGGCTACCCCCCTTCAGTCAGGGAGATTTGTGACGCTGTGGGATTAAAATCAACTTCTACAGTTCATGGATATTTAGAAAGGCTCGAAAAAAAGGGCCTTATTCGCCGTGATCCTACCAAACCAAGAGCAATTGAAATTCTGGATGATACTACTTATGTATTTAAAAAAGAATTGATTAATGTTCCCATAGTAGGCAGAGTTACTGCTGGGCAGCCTATACTTGCGGTAGAAAACATCGAAGATACTTTCCCAATACCAGCTCAATATCTTCATAATAAGAATAATGATGTGTTCATGTTAACCGTTGAAGGTGATAGCATGGTTGAAGCGGGAATTCTAGATGGAGACATGGTACTGGTAGAAAAAAAGCCTACTGCTCAAAATGGTGATATAGTAGTAGCTCTTATTGAAGATGAAGCAACTGTAAAAAAATTTTATAAAGAAAAAGAATATATCCGGCTTCAGCCTGAAAATTCAGCAATGGAACCTATCATAGTAAAGGATGTGACTATTTTAGGAAAAGTTATTGGTGTCATACGAATGTTTCAATAAAAAAAGCGAGGGTTAACCGTATATCCGGTTTGTTTATAACCGGATATACTCTTCATTATGCAAAGTTGTTAGAACTCTCAGCATTGTAAGTTTCACGTGAGCATATGTTAATCCGCCTTGTAAATATGCAATGTAAGGTGATTTTATTGGTGCATCTGTACTCAGCTCAATGGATGATCCCTGCACGAAGGCACCCGCTGCCATGATCACTTGATGATCATATCCCGGCATATCCCACGGATATGGAACTACAAAACCATCAATGGGAGAAGCTGATTGAACAGCTTGGCAATATGTTATCAATTCTTCAGCTGAATTAAACTCAATTGACTGAATTATATCAGATCTCTGATCAGACCAGTAAGGTGAAGTGCGATATCCTAGTTTATCAAATATCCAGGCAGTTAATATTGCCCCTTTTAAAGCTTCTGCTACTGTATGAGGTGCTATAAATAAGCCCTGATAATAATATTGATACCCAGACGGATTTGATCCCACTTCCCTGCCGATACCTGGTGAAGTCAGCCGGCTAGATAACAAATTTATTGCCTCTTTTGTGCCTGCTGCATATGCCCCTGTAGGAGCAAGACCACCGCCAGGATTTTTGATCAACGAACCTACAACTAAGTCTGCTCCCATACTGCTGGGTTCTGCATCTTCAGTAAATTCTCCATAACAATTATCTACAAAAATATATACGTCATTCCTGATCCGTTTTATATAATCAATACATTCTCCAATTTCGCTTGCCTTAAGTGATTTTCTTGTACTGTATCCCCTTGATCGTTGTATTAACACTGTCTTAACAGTCAAATCTCTTAATTCTTCTTTTATTTCTTTATAATTGAAAGCACCTTCTGATGTTAGCTCTACCTGCTTATAATTAACTCTCCAATCTTTTAAAGATCCTGGTATAGATTCTTTTATGCCAATAACATTATGGAGAGTATCATATGGTTCACCCGTAATTGATAATAAGGTATCATTTGGCCTTAATAAGGCAAACAGACCGTCACTTATCACATGAGTTCCGGAAACCCATTGCGGCCGTACTAATGCATCTTCGCATTCAAATATATCTTTAAAAACTTTTTCTAAAGTATCCCTACCATCATCCCCATAACCATAACCTGTTGTGCCGGCAAAATGCCTTTGACTAACCCTGTGTTTTATAAAACTATCTATAATCCTGGATTGATGGTATTGGGCCCTTTCCTCAATTTCTTGAAATAATTGTTGCACCTCGTCATGTGCATCTTTTATTAATTGTAACGCCTTTGGGTGAATGCTTTTCTCATTAATGTAATAATGCTGATAGTTCATTCTGCACCTCGTCTTTGTTCAGCAAAAATAATTATAAAAATTATTTGCTCGCAAACTTTTATAATTAAATCAGAAAGGAACCACAATTCAAAGATGGTTCCTCTTGCCTCACACCTTTATCTTATATAACCTAATGAAATCTAAATGTTATTCATTTTCCTGTGTTTCTGATCCAGAACCAAAGGTAATGGGCCTGCTTGGGGTAACAGTTGAGATTGCATGTTTATAAATCATCATCTGTTTGCCGTCGCTTTCAAGGATAACAACAAAGTTGTCAAAACCTTTTATTATTCCTCTCAATTGAAATCCGTTTATCAGATGAATCGTAATTGGGATATAATCCTTTCGAAGCTGATTCAGAAATACGTCCTGTAATACTATGGTTCCTTTGCCTGCCATATTTTTTACCTTCCTTTCCTCTCTACCGGACAACTATCCGGTTTAACTGCAATTATTTATAATTATACACCAATGTTTACCAATTAGAAAGAAGTTTCTTCTCAATATCAGAAACTAGCCACTCAGCTAAATCATTCCTATGCTCAAATTTTTCTATATTCAGCCATTGTATCCTTCTCTCTCTCTTAAACCATGTAATCTGGCGTTTAGCAAACCTCCGGGTATCCCGTTTTAGTACATAAACAGCCTCTTCTAATGTGTAAGATCCTTCCAAATAAGCAATTATTTCTTTATAACCTAATCCTTGCATTGAAACCAAATTTTTTGTATATCCACGCTCCAGCAGGCTCTTAACTTCATCTACCAGCCCTGATTCTATCATCTTATCTACTCTTTGATTAATTCTATCGTATAGTATTTTCCTATCCATTGTCAAAGCATACATGATTAAATGGAATGGAGGGTCCATATCTCTATAATTCTGCTGATATTCCGTCATCGTTTTTCCCGTTAAATGATATACCTCCAATGCTCTGATAACTCTTCGAGTATCGTTTGGATGGAGCTTAGCAGCCGTATCGGGATCAATATCTCTTAACATATTATGTAAATATATTGAACCTCTATTTTTCAATATATTTTTCAAAAAACAACGATAATCTGGATCTTCTACTGCATCGGTAAAGTTCATTGGATAAATAATAGAATTAACATATAACCCCGATCCTCCTGTCAGAATAGGCAATCTGCTCCTATTTGCCGCATGACGAATACATGTGTTTGCATCTTTTTGATACATTGCTACATTATACTCCTCATCAGGATCTACAATATCAATCATATAATGAGGAATTCCCTGTCGCTCTTCTTCAGTAGGCTTGGCAGTGCCTATATCCATATAACGATAGATCTGCATAGAATCTGCAGAAATTATTTCACCATCTAACCGTTTAGCGATCCGTATTGCCAAATCGGTTTTACCTGAAGCAGTCGGACCGGTTATAACTACTAAAGGAATTTTTTTCATGGTTCGACTCCTTCTGTTACACTCGTTTGAATCGTTTTTCAAGTTCATACCGGCTTATGGATATCATAATAGGCCTTCCATGTGGACATGTAAGCGGTATTCTTTCTTGCTCCATATCTTTCAAAAGTTTTCTTATTTCATTCTGAGATAGTTTGTCATTAGCTTTAACGGCTTTTTTGCAAGATATTTTTATTATATCATCCTGTTGTAATATAATATTTTTATTGCTTTTGTCAATATGGTCCAGCAAATCATTAAATAATTCACGAATATTGGCCTCTCTTACTACAGCCGGTACAGCTCTAATTATAAAAGTATTGCCACCAAATGGCTCTAATTCAAAGCCTACAGCTAGAAATTCATCCAAATTATCAGATATAATTATAAATTCTTCATGTGTTACTTCCAGTATATATGGTGGCATCAGCTGCTGGCTTAATACTTCCTGGCTTCTGATTGAGTTTTTAAGCTGCTCATATATCAATCGTTCATGAGCAGCATGTTGATCCAAAATATATAGTTCTTTGTCTGATTCCACCAGAATAAAAGTTGAAAAAACGCTGCCTATAATATTCAGCTTGGTGAAATCATAAGTATCTATAGTATTATCATTTTCTTTATTATCCATACCGTTAACTGGTAATATTTCCTCTTGAGTTTCCTCGCGAATAATTATTTGCTTTATTGATTTATCGTCAGTATATGCAAAAGTATTGTTTAGCTCTATAGTTATTTTTTCAGATTCATCCCTGTTATATTTGTAATTATTTCTTTTTTTGTAATGTGGACTAGAAAATACTTTAGGAATATTCTTTTTATTTGATGATGCGTTTTTTAATGCAGTTACCAACATTTGTTTGACCTGTAAAGGATTGCGAAAACGTATTTCCGTCTTCGAAGGATGAACATTTACATCCACTTCCCTTGCAGGCAGTTCAATATTCAAAACGCACCAAGGGAAACGATTAACCATAATATACTCTTTTAATGCTTCTTCCAAGCATTCAGAAAGGAATGGATAATTGACATATCGTCCATTTACAAAAAAAGATTGGTGCGACCTATTAGCTCTATTAAGTGATGGCTTCCCAATATAGCCCGATACTGTCAAATCTGCTGCCGGTTTTTCCTTAACTAATATTAACTGGTTGATAATATCTTTTCCATAAATACTGGAAATAGCATTTATTAGATTACTATCCCCTGGTGAATGATAAATCATTTTACCGTTACTTATATATTTGAATGAAATCTGAGGATTAGCAAGAACCAATTTAGCAACCAGGTCGCTTATAGCTCCAGTTTCACTCCTGGAAGATCTTAGGAATTTTAATCTTGCAGGTGTATTGTAAAACAAGTTACGTACAATAACAGTAGTGCCTTCAGGACAACCTATTTCTGAAACTTTTATTATATTACCTCCATGGTTGATAATCTGACAGCCAGATATCTCACCTTTTTGCCTGGTTAGCATTTCTACCTGGGTAACTGCTGCAATACTGGCCAACGCTTCTCCGCGAAAACCAAGAGTATGGATATGATTAAGATCGCCAGCAGAAGATATTTTGCTGGTTGCATGCCGTTGAAAAGAATTCTTTGCATCCTCTTTGTCCATACCTATTCCATTGTCGGTCACGCGTATCAATGAAATTCCGCCGTTTTCTATTTCTATAGTAATGGCTGATGCGTTAGCATCAATCGAATTTTCTACCAGTTCTTTGACTATTGAGGAAGGACGTTCAATCACCTCACCTGCTGCTATCTGGTTTATTGTATTATTATCCAGTTTTTGAATTACTGGCATATAATATCCCTTCTCTCTATTCTTTTGCCTTTTGTACAAGTTTGTGCAAAATACCGATAGCTTCAATAGGGGTTATCACAGTAACATCCAACGCCTGCAATTCTTTGTATATTTCCAACGGTTTGTCATCAAACAAATCCATTTGCTGTATAACTTGAGTATCTGGTTTATCTGAACAATTCTCTTTTAACTTAATATTGCTGTTTTCTGACTCTTCTAATTGCTTTAATATTTCCTTGGCACGTTCAATAACCTTATTTGGTAGACCGGCTAATTTAGCAGCCTGTATTCCAAAACTCTTATCTGTAGATCCACGAATAATCCTGCGTAGAAAAATTATATCATCACCTTGTTCTTTGACAGCAATACAATAATTTTTAACACCGTCAAGTTTGCCCTCCAATTCGGTCAGTTCATGATAATGAGTAGCAAAAAGAGTTTTTGTTTTTAGACCAGGATTCTGACAAATATATTCAACAACAGCACTGGCTATGCTTAATCCGTCAAATGTGCTTGTACCCCTTCCTATTTCATCTAATATCAATAGACTATTTGCAGTAGCGTTATGAAGTATATTTGCAACCTCACTCATTTCCACCATAAAAGTACTCTGACCTGATGCAAGATCATCTGAGGCACCTATTCTTGTAAAAATTCGGTCTACAATACTTATTTCAGCTTTGCTGGCGGGTACAAAGCAACCAATATGGGCCATTAGAACTATTAAGGCTACCTGACGCAAATATGTACTTTTACCTGCCATGTTCGGACCGGTTATTATCATAAAATGATCTTCGCCAGTTTTTATTTCAGTGTCATTAGCAACAAACAGGCCATGAGCCATTGTCTTTTCAACTACAGGATGTCGTCCATCTTTTATTTTTAATATACCATCTTCTTTTATTGAAGGTCTGACATAATTATTCTCATGTGAAACACGGGCAAAAGATAACAAAGCATCAAGTTCACCAAGTATTCTTGCTGCAGCTTGAATCCGTTCAAGCTGCCTTCTTACTTGATCACGTATATCTATAAATAATTGGTATTCTAGCCGAATGCTTTTCTCTTCTGCTCCTAAAATTTTTTCTTCAACTTCTTTTAATTCAGGTGTAATGTATCTTTCAGAGTTTGCTAATGTTTGCTTCCTTATATAATAATCTGGTACCATGTCATAGTAGCTTTTGGTAACATCAATATAATACCCCATTACCTTATTGAAACCAATTTTTAAGTTTTTAATCCCTGTTTTTTCGCGTTCTTTCTGTTCCAACGATGCAATCCAAGCTCTTCCCTCAGTAATGGCCAGGCGATATTGATCCAGCTCCTTATCCCATCCTGATTTAATCAAATTTCCTTCATTAAGTAATACTGGAGGATCTTCAAAAATTGATTTTTCCAACAACTCATATACATCATCTAAAGTATCTAGATTATCATAAGACACAGATAACAGTCTGGAGTTAAAGTGTGAAAGCAATTCCTTCAAAGCAGGAAGCAAACTCAATGATTGTTTTAAAGAAAGCAAATCCCGAGCATTTGCGCTGCCGAGCGCTATTCTGCCAGCTAATCTTTCTAAGTCATACATGTCGTGCAGCAATTCTTTTATTTCTTCAGATTTAATAGAATTTTTTATCAGTTCCTCTACAGAATCAAGCCTGTCCTCGATATCCCTTTTGTTAATTAACGGCTGTTGCAGCCATTGCCTTAACCGCCTTCCTCCCATAGCTGTTTCAGTTCTATCCAGAATCCAAAGAAGTGATCCTTTCTTAGATTTTCCTCTAATAGTCTCAGTTAACTCTAAATTCCGCCTGGCCGTTTCATCCAGTACCATATAGGATTTTTCAGTCATGATTTTTATATAATTTATGTGACTCAAGGCGCTCTTTTGTGTTTCAGATAAATATGAAAATAATGCACCTGCTGCACTTATACCATAAGGCATATTTTCGCACCCATATGCCTCTAAAGACTGGACATTAAAATGGTCAGACAGAACCCGATATGCATTTTCTTTCTGATAAGCCCATTCATGCCATGGAGTTATAAAGGAAGAAAATCGATGACGTATTTGATCTAAAAAATCAGAGTCTTTTTGGAGAGCTTCATTGACTAATATTTCACTTGGTTGAATCCGTGCAAGTTCGTTCATTACCTTTTCTTTGGTGTTTCCCTCAATGATTTCCATTATAGAGAAATCTCCTGTTGAAACATCTACGCAGGCAAGCCCATAGGTATCTTTGTAGCGAAAAATGGAAAGTAAATAATTGTTACTCTTCTCATCCAATATAGAGCTTTCAATTACAGTGCCTGGAGTAACTATTCGTACTACCTTTCTCTCTACTAAACCTTTTGCCTCCTCTGGATCCTGGGTTTGCTCGCATATTGCTACCTTATACCCTTTTTCTATTAATTTAGCAATATAGTTTTCTGCAGCATGGTATGGCACACCGCACATAGGAGCCCGTTCTTCCAAGCCGCAATCTCTTCCGGTCAGAGTAATTTCCAATTCCCGGGAGGCTATTATGGCATCTTCGAAGAACATTTCATAAAAGTCGCCTAAACGGAAAAAAAGAATTGCATCCTTGTGCTGCTCTTTAATCTGCATATATTGCTGCATCATTGGAGTAAGGCTCGCCATAAAATACCCCCTGCATTAATATGTTTCCAGCTACAATTATACTTCAGGCAGTCAAAACCAGCAAGTTAAGAGCAGCTTCCTTGATCATCCAATACTTTTCCTTCCAAAGACCAAGCCCGCGCTTCCGTAATTTTAACTGTTACAAATTTACCTATTAAATCATAGCTGCCACGAAAATGTACAATTTTGTTGGTATCAGTTCGACCAGTTAAGTATTCTTTATTAGTTTTACTTATGTCTTCCACCAACACATCAACATTTCGATCTAAATATTCCTGATTCTTTTCTTTGCTTATTTTTGCAACCAATTCATTTAAACGAGCCAACCGGTGCTTCTTTTCCTCCAAGCCAATTTCATCTTTCATTTTCGCTGCAGCTGTGCCCCGCCGCGGCGAATATACAAAAGTAAAAGCGGAGTCATACCTTATTTCTTCAACTATATCCATGGTTTGTAAAAAATCTTCTTCTGTTTCACCGGGGAAACCAACAATTATATCGGTGGAAAGCGCAATATCAGGTATGTGTCTTCTTAACTTGTCTACCAGCTCAATATATGATTCTCTTGTATATTTTCTATTCATCTTCTTAAGTATTCTATTACTACCTGCCTGTATTGGCAGGTGAATATGCTTACACACTTTATCACATTCAGCCATAGTCATAATTAGCTCATCGGACAAATCCTTCGGATGAGATGTTGTAAAACGTATTCTTTCAATTCCTTCAACTTCATTCACTTTACGAAGCAGTTGATGGAATAATATTCTGCTCTCTAAATCTTTGCCATAAGAGTTCACATTTTGGCCCAAAAGAGTAACTTCTTTATAACCATCCAATGCTAAACTGCGAATTTCACCAAGAATATCGTCTGGATGTCTGCTCCGTTCTCTTCCTCTTACATAGGGTACAATACAATAGCTGCAGAAATTATTACAACCATACATGACAGTAACCCATGCACTTATTCCTTCAGCTCGCTTTACAGGAACATGTTCAACTACTTTGCCATCTGAATCAAGGATTTCTATAACAGTTTGGTTGGAATCCAATGCCTGGAGAAGCAATATAGGAAAACGATGTAAATTATGTGTTCCAAATATTAAATCAACAAAAGGAAATGTTTTTTTGATATAATTCGCAACCTCAGCTTGCTGCATCATGCAGCCGCATACTCCTATTATTCTATTAGGATTGGCTTGCTTAAATGCCTTTAAAGCTCCTACATTACCATAAACTCTCATTTCAGCATTCTCTCGCACGCAGCAAGTATTAAACAAAACTAAATCAGCTTCCTGTTGCGAGTTTGCTTCTTCATATCCAATCTCCGTCAGCATACCTGCCAGTTTTTCTGAATCATGCACATTCATCTGGCAGCCATAAGTAACTATATGATATTTTAAACCTTTTCCGTAAACTCGATTCTTCAATTCATTTATATAATATTTTTGCTCCTCTATTTCTTTATGAGTAACTGCTATATTCATTCTATTCGGCATTAATTACATCCTTTCAAATTATAATAAGTTATTATATCGATTAGAAAAGATTAATGCAAGTTACGTGAATATTGGGACAGAATAGAATATAGAGGTGAAAATGATGTTTGATAGAATTATAAACATAATGGAAAGTGTTTTTTCATCTTACTTTGTAGGGCTTGCTCTATTTTGCAGTTTATTTCTTTCTTATATATACCCTAGGATTCTCATTTATACCGATATTGAATTTAAAAAAGAATACAATTTAGGCAGATACGTTGGATATATTTATGCTATAGGAAGTATTCTAGGCTTTTTTATAGTCAAGCTATTTGGGTAAACAAAGTTTCAGTGCCTTATTTCACCAATTCTTCTTACTAATACTCTGGCTTCTATTTCTAGTTTTGCGGAACGATAAATTTCATCCAATATTTCATTATTCTGTCTCCAAAATTCAGGATAATAACTTTTTGTTTTTTCTTTCAGCATAAAAGGGTCACACCCATATTCCTGTTGTACTTTTTTAAAAGACTTTTCTACTTTTTTCTTTATATCATTTTCAAATAATTTTTGAATTCTTTTTAACAATTCAGTTTCACCTAGATTTTCATTATCACTGATAATTTCTGTGATATCTCCTTCAATGCGTAATTTAAGTTTTGCTATCAATCTTCCGTCTCGTATTTCAGGTTCTAATATGGATTGAGCTTCAAAAATCCTAAGCATAGCCCTTTTGCCAATTTCTTCAGGTAGTTCTATGTCCAGGGAGCCTGAACCAACATCTCCGCGTAGGAAACGTATTCCCTTTATTTCCTCTCCGCTAAGCCATCCAACCATTTTCATTCCCCTAAAAACGCTCCCTCCTGACATGTCGAGCTTGTCATTTAATGCTATAACTCGCGCAAGTATAAAATCGTAACCCAAAGTATCAGCCATATGAAGTTTGCCGATATTCATAAAATTGGTCAATTCCAGATTACGTTTGCTGTTATCAGACATCATCTCGGATATAACAAAAGAAGGTATTAGAGCAGTTTTAAAGTCTATGTTCAGTACATCCTTAGCTTTCCCCTGTACTATTCCTATATTGATCATTCTCCTTACTTCATGAGTACGAATCAAAAAATCCAGGTATTCATTAAGTCCTTCTCTGGCTAATTCCTCTCCAATAAGAATAACTTGACAATGTTCCAAATTAGGTATCTGGTTCATTTCTTTAGTTAATTGGTATTCTGCTTCAGTTATATTAGCAGCTTCCATGCTAATATTCCAAAATGGTTCATCAGATTGTGCTTCAGCAACAAAAGCCTGAGGCAAAGCAATTTGAAAGGTTACAATAATATTGTTGTCCTGCTTATTTCCTTTATCCAAAGCCAACCCGATAACAAAAGCCTGCTCTTCTATTTCCTTTTTATCCCAGCATCCAGAGCTAAAGAATAAAAAGCAAATAATTAATGAAATAAGCCAGATTTTTCTTATCATTTCATCATCCTCTCTTTTTTCTGATGATTGACAGAATTAATAAAGGAATACTGCTAGCAGTGAATAAAATGCCGCTGAAGTTTATAATATCACTCAGAATATTTATTTGACTGATGTTTTGCGGCAGCATAGCAATAGCATAACAGACAGGTATTAGGATGAAAATAAAAGGTTTATAATTATAAAGGTTAAAAAGTCTTGTTAAAGATAAAGATGCCATATATAGATAAATTACTATAGAAGTAAAAACGGAAAGAATCCAAAATACTAAAAAGAAAATATCAAAACGCTCAAAGAAATCTGTACCAATTCGCCTGGCCAAATGAATGGTAGGAAAGACTAATTCAGCAGTCGGCAAAGCACCAATAACTCCGATAGCCATAAAGACCAGGCTTGTGTATACCACTACAGGTATTATCAGGCCGCCTGTCCCTGCATATAAGGCTTTTCTGCTATTGTTCATAAACGGAACAAGGAAAAACAGAACTTCATAACCTTGATAAGCCAGCATAATGTTAAATATCCCCATAATGATGGGTTTAAACCCATGAGAAAAAGATTCTCTATAACGAAATAATTGCACATCTGGCATGTTGAAAACTATTGTGATACCTATTACCACCAGCACCGGAAATAAAAATATCTCGCAAATTCTGGCAATAGTTATTATGCCGCCATGGACGCAGTAAAGACATATCAATATCATACAAATCATGATTACTTCCAAAGGAGTCCTTGGCAGTAACAATATCTTCATAGCATCAGCAAATCCTCTTAGGATAAAAGAAGCTGTAAGTAATGTATAAAAAACTATAAATAATCCATAAGCAAAACCTAAATATTTGCCTAAAATCAACTTCGAATACTCAATTATTGTATGACAAGGATGACGCATGCTTAGAATAGCAACAAGCACGACTAAAACAACTGTTACAACTCCTGCTAGTAGGGTTGCAATAGCTCCGTCTATACCAGCATAAACTGCTGCCCGTCTAGGTAAAAACATAATTGCTAACCCTATTATGCTATGTGTCACTATCGCACTAACTTGGAAATTGCTAAGTCCTTTACGCTTATTATTCATTTTATTTCCCTTCAATCCATGTCCATTCGTATCATATCGATAGGATACGCTTGTATAGGCCTTTTCCTCATTTTTCTAGCCGGAACCCGGATAACAAAATCCTTCATATCTTGGAAAATAGTCGGTGCCTGAGGAGACATATAATTAACACCAAAACTTTTTATTGAAACTAAATGAATGTTTATTATAATAAAGCCTATAATTACTCCATATAATCCTAGAAAGCTTGCTATAATCATCAGTGGAAATCTCATGGTGCGTAATCCGACAGCAGCACTATAAGTTGGAATCACAAAAGAGGCAATGGCCGTAAGAGCAACAACGATTACCATGATAGGGCTGGTTAAGCCTGCGTTAACAGCAGCATCTCCGATTATAATGCCGCCGACTATTCCTATAGTTTGTCCTATTGCACCAGGAAGCCGTGCTCCGGATTCACGCAATAATTCTATTGTTATCTCCATTAATAATGCCTCTATAATTGATGGAAAAGGAACTCCTGCCCTGGTAGCTGCTATTGATAGAGCTAGTCTGGTAGGAATAAAACCTGGATGATAAGTTACTACGGAAATATATATTGCCGGAGTAAATACCGCCAAAAACGATGAAATCCAGCGCAGTATTCGAATAAAGGTTGAAACGATCCATCTTTCGTTATAGTCTTCCGGACTTTGAAAAAACTGAGAAAATGTCGAAGGTATTATTAGAGCAAAAGGGCTGTTATCAACTAAGATTAGTATTCTGCCTTCCATCAAATTGGCCACAGCTTTATCAGGACGCTCTGTGGCTTGAATTTGAGGCAATGGAGACCATGTATTATCCTGTATTAACTGCTCCAAGTGACCAGAATCGATAATCTGATCAATATCGATTCTGCTCAGTCTCTCTTCCAATTCTTTTAGTAATTCATCATTTGTAATGCCTTTAATATAAATATAAGCAATATCAGTTTTACTTCTTCGCCCTAGCCTTATTGTCCTAATTACCATATTAGGATCCTTGCATTTTCTTCGCAATAGAGCAGTGTTTGTTCTCAATGTTTCAGTAAATCCTTCTTTTGCGCCGCGAATAACTCCTTCAGTGTCGGGATCGGAAATACCTCTGGCCGGCCAGCCTCGTGCACTTACTATGATGATTTTATTAAACCCGTCAACCAATAAAGCTACTTCTCCTGACATTACGAACAAGATTGCCTCATCCAAATTGTCTGTTTCTTTGATGTCAGCAACAGATATAGTATGATTTAATACAAAATCATAAGCTTTGTCAGCAGAAAGTTCATTATCTAATTCTGATACTAGTTTTGAAATTTCAAACATCATAGGTCTTAATACTGCATCATGAACTACTGTCTTATCAATTAAACCATCTACATAAATCAGAGCACAATCTATGTCGCTTTTCCCCAGTTTGAATTTTCTGAAAACAATATCTGTGCTTTCTTTAAGAAAAGCTTGAAATTTTTTATAATTCTCCTCTAGGTTTGTTGATAGCTGCAAACCTGATGCTCGCTTTTCACTTTTTGTGTTTATTTTCTGCCTTTCTTCAATGATTTTCTTATTTTTTGGATTCTTTTTTCTTTGAATAATCTTCATCAAAGCCTCCAAACAGTACTTTTAGATTGAATATAATAACTAATTTTAGATTGTACAAAAAAGGCAGTATTATTCTAAACAAAAAAGCATGGATTAGTTTCCATGCTCTTTGACATTATTTTATTATTCACTGCCTGAATCTTGTTCTTCTTCTAATGTCACAGGTGTCGATTTATTAATTTCATATGAATAAGTTAAATTATTTATATGTAAATATATGGTATTTGATTCATTCCAGAATTTACGATCCAAACGTAAACATATCCCATCTTCAGGAAGGATATCTGAACCATAAAATAAATTGTCAATATTAAACATCTGATAATCGGAATTGTACACAGTTAAATAGTTTGCTTTATCCTTTAATAACGAGTTCTCACATACCCAGACAGGAGATAAAGGATATACACGAGATAAAGGCCTTGTTTCCGTTCCGTTATCAGGCATAAAAGTAATGTAAATTTCCACAAAATTGTCCTTTAATGTTACATTCCTTATATAAATATCAGTGCCTCTAATACGATTTTTGCCTATTTCTGTCTCATATGATCTATTTCTATTACCAAATTGATCTGTCTCCAATTTAAAAGAGATGCTGTCGCTACCTACGCATATTAACGACTCTATTTCTACATGTACCGTATCTGGTACTATATGAAATGGGGGTACTTCTATTATATAATGATAGGGATAATCCGTAATTACAGTTGGAAATACATCAAATGTCTGAAATTCACCTTTATCGGTTGTATACGAGCCCTTAATCCTATATACCTTATCTCTGCCGCTGTTAAGATATTGAAAATATATGCGGTTAACAGAAGGAGAGACATCAACTTGATAAATACGAAGATGTTTATCCTCAATTCCTATCTGACTGTCAACCGGAAATTTGGTAACTGCTTCATCTTCTTGGTTATAATTTAATGCAACATCAAATGACTTCAAAAGAATGCTTTCCAGTTGATTATTATTTTCTGTATTGAATTGATTAATGAAAGGGGTAAAGGTAAGAGTTTCAATTTCCGATACAGGTTGGCCTGAGCTGTCATATAGAGGAGGGAGTTTTAAACAACTATAAAAACTTCCATCATATATAATACCTTTTTCATCAGCTGATCCAATGGACTTATCGCCATGATAAGGCCGCTTTTCGGCAGGCTCATCGGTTGGAAGATAGAATTCGCCTCCTAAATAAACGGCTTCATTTGCTCCCTGTACATGATAGAATATGATTGCTCCTGTTCTGTTATACCAAATCTTGTCGATAATGAGCGTAGTTTCCTGACCAGGTATAGCCAATTGTTTGTTTATATCACGAACCAAACCAGCCTCTTCAGCTTGTTTTAGGCCAGGTACTGCTCTGTAATAAAACTGTTCTACTTCTTCCAAATTTGAAGCTGTATGGAGTACCGTTTCAAATTTTGGCTGTTTTAAAATAAAATACAGGACAGGAATGGAAATAATAAGAATAAAAGTTATGAGGAACAGAAGGAATCTCTTTTTGTTCATGGAACCCCTCCTAGAAATGGTTGCCGTCATATTTCCATTTTATCACATGTGTCCTGATATTTCTTATATTAATTGCTTGAATTAAAAATCTTCTGTCATATAATTATATTTTTTAGGAAATAATAGTTCCAATTTTTCTATATCATTGCTGTTTTTCAATTGTATCAGTCCCTCCATTAAAGCAAGTTCAGGAGAAATATAACCCCATAATAACTGGTTTAATGTTCTTATATTCAATATACAGTCAGGTTCTTGGTTTGTTCTTATTAAATAAGAATTTCCGGCCTTTTGTTTTATAAGAAAACTTCCGTTATTTTTTTGATAAAATTCATCTTTTACTCTTATTACAAACTCTTCTCCCGAATAAAAGATTCCTGATAGTGCATTAACAACATCATGTATTCTTCCCATTACAAATGTTTCTTTTTCTATAATTCCCCTTGAATCTTTCATAAATAAATAATCCAAATCCCAGAAAGGTGCTTTTCTACTAATTTGATTAACTTGTCCAAGATGAGAAAATGCTAATTTGATTAACTCAGCCTTAGCTTCATTGGAAAGATAAACTAGTTCATTTATATTAAGTGATTTCTCATTTTTTGTATAAATAATATAGCCTGAAGGACTTTCTTTTTCTTCATAAAGATAACATGCCCCGCCCGCAATCTCAGTATCCTGTATTATTTTTTGCCACTCTTTATTTCCTCGCATAATATACCCATTAAAATATTTCATGTACTGTTTATAACATTTGGAAAGTTTGTCGAAATTACCTTCTTTGCCGACTTTAATAAATTTACTGTTAGATTTTAATTCTGTCGGCTTATTCTTTACATGGTAATTAGAAAAATCTATAGCTTTATAGGTCAAAAATTCATAGCACACTTCCCAACCATATTTACGGTAAAAATCATATTGAAAAGGTAATAAAATTGAATGGAATATCCCTCGTTCATGCATAACTTTGTCAGCAAATTGAAGTAGTTTTTTAATAAGTCCTTGTCTTCTATATTCAGGCCAAGTAGCCACTCCTACAATGTAGGATATGGGTGTTTCTCTTTCTCTTAACATCATCCGATAAGGAAGTAACTGAAGGCAGGATTGGATCCTGCCATCTTCTTCTGAAACAACGGTATTATATGATTTAAAACATGTTTTAAAGTAGAAATCAACAAATTCAGGTGAATCGTCAAAACAATAATTCCATAAATCTATTATTTGTGTAATGTCTCGATCATTAGCCAGCCTGATCATTTTATAACACCTTTCCCCAATAAGAATCCGGTATACTTTTTAACCATTTTTATAGGATTATATGACAATTTGGCTTTTCTCAATCCGGGAATACCCATATCTTCTTCACGGTTTATATATGTTACACCTGACCAAGCATGCTGTGTAAACAGCCAGTTTATCATATTAAAAGCGCCTGCATAATCGGTATTCGCTTTTTCTATATGTACTACTGCCATATCTGGATTAAGCAGCTCCCCCAAGGCAAAAGCCCTAACCTTTCCATGTACACGTATGACTCCACCCTTAAGCTCCAGGGCATAAAAGTTTTTAATGGCCTCAGCAACCGCTTGTTTTTCTTCCAATATAGTCTGGTCCTCGGAATTGCCTTGTTGAGAAAGCCATTTAAGCTCAGTCTTTAGACACTCTTCCAGATTATTATCTGACATTTCTTCATAATGGTAGTCATAGTTCTTTAGAAATTTATTTATGTGGTTTCTTTTTTGCCGAAATTTTTTTCCTTTCAATTCGATCAGATCTTTAGTAAGATATACATAATCGAAATTATTGCGGTCTTCGCGAAATATTATTTTACCCGGCATAGCAGCTTCTATTTCAGCTTTTATTTCTTCCGGTACAGATTTTAATATCAATGGATAATTCATATTATGGAAATATTCGGCCAAAACTAACAAAACTTTTTCGTAATCAGGCGCTGTAAGGCTTAATGGGGCAAAAACACACGGATATTTATCCCGGTACTTTGCCATTATACATAAATGATCATGTACAATAGAATACTTAAAATTATAAGATAGTCGCCATATGAATAGATTAGTAAAAGTGAATTCGGAGTTTTCATAGGATCTAGCAGAAAAATACCTATCAAACAATGATTTGTCCTCAAGCTGTATCTCTTTAAACCTAACCACAAACATACCTCCTAATGCCGCTCCACAATATTATAACATTTTTTTTGTATTGCCAAACATCAAGTAAAAGTAAAAAATGTCATTTTTCATACAATCATAATAAAAACCTGGAAACTTTCCAGGTTTCACTGATAAGCTCTATTCTGTTGCAAATGACTCCTATGCTTTAATCAATTTAAACTTTGTTATATCTTTTGAACTGTTCTCAACTGCTGCTTTTGATGCCTCATGATTGATCACATCCATTATAGACTCTAAATCTTCGTAAAAAACAACAATAATATCACCGGCTGCAGCTTCTCTAATTGCTGTGCGCAATGCTTCATCTTCATATTGAATTAGTCTTACCGATTTTTCAGATAATCCGGCTTCAAGAACCCCTTCCAACAACAATCTTGAGACTTCTCCTGCCTTTCGACCTCTTAAATTTTTATCTTCTTTTATTATAATTTTGTGAAAAGACTTTCCTGCTACATAACCTATGGCTCTAACGGAATCATCACTTCGATTTCCTGGTGTGCCTATGATACCTATTAAACGTGAGCCGCCCAACTTTTTAATTGCTTCAATTACTTTTTTATATCCCGCCAAATTATGCCCATAATCTACAACGATGCGAAAATCTCTAATGTTAAACACATTAAACCTGCCAGGATTGTGTATCTCATCACAATAAAAAGAAGTTAAGGCATTTTCAATCACTTGTAGAGGTATATTTAAAGCATAAACTGCACAAAAAGCAGCAAGGCTATTTTCTATATTATATGCTAGCTTCCCTCCATAAGTAGCGGGTATCTGGGTGACAGACAGACTCTTTAAAAATCCATTTCCTGTGGCTAATGTTATATAGTTATCCTTAACAAATGCGGCTATTCCTCCATTTAATATATGTTGGTGTACAATCAAATTATCTTCCTGAAGAGAAAAATAGATTAGATTGGCTTTCGTTTTTTTAGCGGCCTGAACTGCCAGCTTATCATCAGCATTTAATACCGCATAACCATTGCTTTTTATAGCTTCTATCACTAAAGACTTGACATGCAGCATATCCTCCAAAGTGTTAACTCCATCCAGACCAAGATGGTCTTCGCTTATGTTGGTCAATACCCCTACATCTGCCAAGTCATAGCCTAAACCGGAACGAATTATTCCTCCTCTAGCTGTTTCCAGAACTGCAACATCTATTGCCTTGTCAGTTAAAAGCATTTTCGCACTTAAAGGCCCAGTTGTGTCACCTTTCATTATGCATTTATCATTTATAAACACTCCCCCAGTAGTAGTCATTCCGACACACAAACCATATACTTTTAATATATGGGCTATCATCCTTGTAGTTGTTGTCTTGCCGTTAGTGCCGGTAACTGAAACAATTGGTACGGAGTGCTTGCTTCCATATGGAAACAGCATATCTATTATTGCATTGCCAACCTTTCTTGCTTTTCCTTTGGAAGGGAAAAGATGCATGCGTATCCCGGGAGATGCATTTACTTCAATTACTGCACCATTCTCCGAGCGCAAAGGTTTGCTTATGTTCTTACATTTGATATCAATACCTGCTATATCCAATCCGAGAATTCTGGCAGCGCGAACAGCCAGTTCCTGATTATCGGGATGAATCTTATCAGTACAGTCAATTGCTTCACCTCCGGTACTAAGGTTTCCATTTTCTTTTAGAAAAACCCTTATTCCCTTATTAGGTATGCTTTCAGGTGTATAACCTTGCTTCCCCAACGTTATCAGACTGATCTCGTCCAATTTTATCTTAGTAAGCGGAAGCTCATGTCCTTCTCCCCGCCTCGCATCATTATTTTTTTTATTTACTAGCTGCTCTATTGTACTGATGCCATCTCCTACTACACTGGCTGGTATACGTAATGCTACAGCCGAAACCTGGTCTCCTACAACTAAAATTCTATAATCGTTTCCATAAATATACTCTTCCAAAAGTACATTCTCTGAATACTTTTTAGCAATCCGAAATGCATTAGGTATCTCTTCATGTGTCTGTATGTTTAATGAAACCCCCTTACCTTGATTGCCATTTACCGGTTTTATCACCATTGGATAACCAATTGCTTCAGCGGCCTCAATAGCTTCTTCTATAGTTCTGCAAACCCTGCCATCAGGTACTGGTATGCCTGCTTGATTAAGAAGCTCTTTTGTAATGGTTTTATCGCAGGCCATGTCTACGGATATACAACTGGTATTATCGGTTAAAGTGCCCTCTATTTTCTTATGATACTTCCCATAACCTAGCTGAACAATGCTTCCCTTTCCAATCCGTGTAACAGGAATGCCCCGTTCTAAAGCAGCATCAACTATCGCTTGCGTACTTGGACCTAAGCAGTACCTCCAAGCCATTTCTTGCAGTCTTTTTATATTTCTTTCCATGTCAAATTCCCGTTGTAGACAAAGGGCCTGAATCAATTTTACTGAGATTTTTCCAGCCTCTATGCCAGTATGCTCTTCTAGTTGAGCGTAAATAATAGTATAACGGCTTGTCTCCCCAATTCTTCTTGCTCGCCCGAAAGAAACTTTGTGACCAATGCAATTCAGCAACTCCAGAGCTGTATGTTCTATTACATGGGCTAAATATGTACCTTCCATTAATCTCTTCTTGAATCCGCCTTCATATCCTAATGAACAATGATGCAATGACAGGCCAGGAAGCAGTTTAAGCAACCTATTATTGAAGTTTGGAATCTTATTTGTAGGAATGTCATCCCATTCTTTTAAATCAACTACCATTTTAACAACTTTTTGATGACTATATATGTTTCTTCCATCATATGCCTTTATTTCTTGTATTATCAAAATGTAAACCTCCTTGGGATAGGTTCTCTCGTAGATAGGTTAAACTCATGATGTTGGGGTAAAATATGCAGTTTTATGTCTGTCATTGCTAATATGTCATCTGGATGAGATTCAGATACATTTGAATAACTGCTGTGTATACCATCTAAAATAGTAACTGCATTGGACCCAATTACTTCAAAAGTATTATCAGGCTTTACAATAATCGCTGTATCTTCATCTAAACCGATGCCCAGTACGTGTGGATTTTGAGCAACTGCAGCCAAAAGCCTGCCTATCCGGCCCCTTTGTGCAAAATGCTGATCTATAACTACTCCATGAATTAATCCCAGTCCCGGTGCCATTTTCACTGTGCACCTTTTAGGTGCCTCATCATCAATACCGGAAGTTATCATGGTTTCGCTCATTACTGAAGCCCCCGCACTTGTACCGGCAACAATTAAACCGGTCAGATATGCTTCTTTAATAAATTTTTCAATTGCAGTTCCTCCAATAAGACTAGTTATTTTTAATTGGTCACCACCGGTAAAAAATATACAGTTTGCTTCTTCCAAACGTTTTAGGTTTTCTTCATCATTGGAATCATTTCTGTTTTCAATATGCAAAGTGTCTACATTCAATACACCCATTTTATTAAATAATAGCTTATATTCCTTACCCGTCTGATAGGGAAAATCTGTGGCTACGGTCAAAATAACAATTTTACCATTCTTACCGCCAGATAGTTCGGCTGTTTTTTTTAAAATAGTACAATCATTATCTTTATCTTCAGCACCACCTATAATTATTAAGATACCCTGCTTATTATTCTGCATTTCATTCCTCCTGAATCATCAATACATATATTTTTCCAGACATCTGATAGTTTTATACTAAGGATAAACTTTGCTTCTAAATAAAAAAAGCACTATGCAGTGCTTGGTTTATTTCCTCAAACTTATTTTATTTGGATCACGAAACAGAAGTCTTTTTTCGGTTATTATCACATCCATGGGAATATCATATTTTTCAGCCGGTAAACTGTCAATAAGTTGAAAATCATAACAAATCCCTATTTTTATAGCCAAACTGTTCATGGATGGAAGAAACCGATCATAATAGCCAGCTCCATATCCTAAGCGGTTAAATGAGTAATCAAAAGCCAGGCCGGGCACTATTGCCAAATCGATCTGGCTACTGTCTACTACTTTATAATTTCCTTTCTTTGGTTCCAATATTCCCCAGGTCCCAGGAGCTAACTCGTTTAAGCTTCTTATCTCACAGGGCTGTATTATTTTTTTTTCAGCCAGAGTAATTGGAACTGCTATACGTTTGCCATCCTTAATTGCATTCATAATAAAACCCTTGGTTATTACCTCACTCCTAAAACTCACGTAAACAAAAATAAACTTTGAGTATTTATAGACAGACAGTTTTGATAAATTAGAAATGATTGTTTGACTTTTTTTTTCTATGTCTTTATTATTCAGGCTGTTCCTACGTGCAATCATGCAACGTCTTAATTCATCTTTGTTCATATGGACCCACCTATTATCCTTCCTTATATATCCTAGGCACTCTATCGCTAATGGAGGCTAGAATTTCATAAGATATTGTACCGCACAAATCTGCAAGTTCATCTGCTGTTATTTTTTCATTTCCTTGTTCTCCCAGCAAAACTACCTGATCTCCTATTTCCGCTTCCGGAATGTCTGTAATATCTACCATTATCTGATCCATACAGACTCTGCCTATTACAGGTGCACGCCTGCCGCGGATTAAAACGGATGCACGATTTCCAAACAACCTTTTATAACCATCAGCATATCCCACAGGCAAAGTCGCTACCTTTCTGGGAGAAGATGCTATAAAGCTTCGCCCATAGCTTACGCTGGACCCCGTTTCCAAAGTTTTGATGAAAAGAATCCGAGTTTCCCATTGCATTATAGGTTTAAGTGCAATTCCTGTTCGTTCTTTTACAAATGTAGAAGGAAAATATCCATACATGCTGATCCCACATCTCACCATATTGTAATGAGACTGAGGATACATTAATATTCCTGCACTGTTACTGACATGAATGCAGTCTATTTGCAAACCGCTTTCTTTAATTTCCTCCAACATTTTTTCCATGCAATTAATTTGTTTTATTGTATAGTCAGAGTTCTCTTCATCTGCTGTCGCCAGATGTGTAAACACACCTTCAATACTAATTCCTCGCATATTTTGCATTTCCTTAACTACTGTTTTTAATTCTTTAACAGAATTAAAACCAATTCTACCCATGCCTGTGTCAAGCTTGATGTGAACTTTTGCTTTCTTACCTGAATTAAGGGCTATATCATTTAGATGATGCGCTGTAATCAAAGAAGGAACTGCCTGTGTTAAATCGTATCTAACTGATATTTCACATTGTTCTCTGCTTGCGTCTCCCAGTACTAAAATAGGCAGCGATATTCCGCTTTTTCTAAGTTCCATACCTTCTTCTGGTAAAGCAACACCCAGCCACTCTACACCGGATTCAGCTGCACATTTGGCGATCTGTACCAATCCATGACCATAAGCATTAGCTTTCACTACTGCCATTATTGAAGTTTTTTCTTTTATCACTGATCTTATTTCTTTTATATTGTTTCTCAAGCGATTTAAATCTATAATAACCCTGGTTGGCCGCATAAAACAAATCCTCCTGAAATCGACACTTTAACTCAGAATAACTACATACAATCTTATTATAAAAGATTGCAAATCAAAATAAAAGTTTGTAAAAATAAAACGTGGCATTTTCGCCACGTTTTTAATCTTGATTTAGACTAGGCTTGAATAAAGGTAGCACAATCGGTTTCCTCAGTATCTTTTGCATTCGGTGGCTGAATTTCAATTTGTTCAGCAGTGCAATGATTCCCTTCAGCATAGTAATAGCAAGAAGACACAACACATTTAACACCTGGCAGATGACTCTCCGTTTTTTGAACACGTCCTTGCATCTTCAGTTCGCCTCCTTAATGATATAATAATTCATATTTATTTTTTGTAGAGGCATATGAACTATTACAGGTATTTCTATGTAGTAATGTAATTTATTTCGAAAAAAAACCGGATGAAACGTGTTATTACATTTCACCCGGATTTAAGATGGTGCGAGAGACGGGACTTGAACCCGTACGCCATACGACACACGCCCCTCAAACGTGCCTGTCTGCCAATTCCAGCACTCTCGCAAAAAAATAAATACTCAAAAATTTCATATTATATTATAAGCATTGAATGAACAAAAGTCAACCATTATAATATTCAAGGAATTATGAACCAATTCTTTATATCCTTAAATATTCTTAACTCCCCAACATGCTCTATCCCATTTATTCGGCTGTCCACCAACAGTGAACCGGTTTTAAAATATAGACTTATAACCGGCATTTCTTCGGTTAAATATTTTTGTATTTCCTGGTAAGCATTCAATCTGTCATCTTCTGTATAAGCATCAGCAGCTCTTTCTAACAACACATCTAGTTGTGGACTGCTATATTTAATCCATTCGGCATGAAATAATGATGAGAGGTTAAGCATGGGATCCAAGCTGTACCCAATCAGAATAGCGTCAAAGTCACCTGTAGCTATCCTTTCTTCATATAATACTTCCCATGGGAGTGCCTCAACTTGTACCTTAAATCCTATCTCTGTCAATTGCTCCGCTATTAATTCAGCTGCATCTACGCGCCAGCTGTTATCACTGTTCGTCAATATGGTAAATGAAAGATCGACGCTGGTATCGCCTTGTTTTACATCTAGAATGCCATCTCCGTCATTGTCATTCCATCCTGCTTCTTTCAAGAGCTTTTTTGCACGTTTTTCGTCATAATCATATATGCGGTAACTGCTGTCATACAACCATGAATTCGAAGGAATTGGCACATCTACTGTTTCCGCATTGTTCAGATATACCTTGGATATTATGTCCTTCCTATCTATGCCATATGCTATTGCCTTTCGGACAGATTTATCATAAAACAGGTTATTGTTATTATTAAACACCAGCATTTCAATGTCCGAAGTATTATATTTAATATGATTAGCACTGTTGCGATACAAGCGCGTATTTGCATAGACCGCTGTAGTATCAATCAGATCGATTTCATTATTGTAAAAAGCATTAAATGCTTCATCAACAGAGTCATACAGCTTCCCATTTATAGAATCAATATAGGGAGTTCCATTCCACCAGCTTTCGTTTCTTATTAATTTAATTGTATCCCCGTCAAAATTATGTGTTTGATCCACTCTATATGGGCCTGATCCCATTGGAAGCATGGTTAGATCTTCTTTGTATTCCATCATAAATTCTGCAGATGCATATATATTCTGCGGAAGCACTGGGAAGGTTAAATAATCCAAAATCCTATAAGTAGGTTCTTCTAAACGAATGTAAAAAGTGTAAGGGTCACCACCTCTAAGACCCGATTCAACAATTTTGATATCTTCACTACTAATGCTGAAAAATGATTCCAATGTTTCTGACTGTAATGCATGTAAAGTAAACAATATATCATCGCCAGTTAAATCTTGTCCATTATGCCACTTAACTCCTTTTCTCACATCAAAAACCCATAATCTGCCATCCGGTGAAACTTCCCATCCAGTAACCAAGGAAGGAGCAGGTTTTAAATCTTTATCATATGTAATAGCACTTTCATATATTAAACCCAAAAAATTTAACACGTCTCTGGATTTGGTTAGAAGGGGATTAAATGAATCAAGTGAAGTTAAGGGTACATTAAGTTCACCACCATAAACAGGGCGGGGCTCAACAGGCTCATGTGTATTTTCTATATTATCTTCTATACTTTCTGTCAAATGGGCTTCCGGAATGCGTGCAAGGCCGCAGCCTGAAATAAATCCAGTTAATATGGCAAGCATTAAACAAATAAATTTCTTCATATACCTTGTCCTTTCTGATGCACAGTAATAATAAGCTTTACAGTTCAAGACCGGGATAGATCTCCTGGTATATGTTATATACGCCCAATACTTTTTCAACATAGTTTCTGGTTTCTACGAATGGAATATAATCCAATTGTTTTCCATCCGTGCTGTATTTTTTCTCTTTTAACCATTTGCTTACATTTCCTATACCACCGTTATAAGCAGCAAGGACAAGCTCCATGTTACCCGAAAATTGAGAAGACAAATAACTAATATACCAACAACCAATCTGGATATTTGTTTCCGGATCTAACAAATGTGTCTCGTTGAAATTTTCTATATCTAATTTAGATGCTACCCACTCTCCTGTACTTGGGAGGATCTGCATCAGGCCTTTAGCGTTTCGCATGGATACTGCGTCTGGATTAAACCTGCTCTCGATAAAAATTATAGATGCAACTAAAAAGGGATCCACTTGATAAACAGTAGAGTATTCTCGTATTTGCTCCTCAAACTTCAAGGGATATTTTTTTTGCTTTATCAAATTACTATTGCCTAAAATAACAAGTAAAAGATATAAAACAAACACTATAAATAAAGCCCAAATGGCCCGTTTTCTTAGTTTAACTTGTTCCATCTCAGTTCCTCCGATAAATATGTTCTTTCAGGATTGATTCAAGCTGTTTTCTTGTATCATTAATAGATCCTGAATTGTCTATGACACGATGAGCCATACTTTTCTTTTCCTGGATGCTCATTTGACTGCGAATACGCAGCATAGCCTCTTCTTTGGTGAGATTATCCCTTTTCATTAATCTTTCTATTTGAATTTCTTCAGGAACAACGACTACCCAGACTTCATCCATCCATTGATCCCATCCGGCTTCAAAAAGCAAAGGAACATCCATTACAACAAGCACAGGATCCTGTTCATTTTTTATTTTTTTGAGTATGTTCATCATCTCATCCTTTACTATAGGATGAGTTATTTGATTCAGTTTTTCTCTTGATTTATGATTTGAAAAAATGAGATTGCCCAAAGCTTCCCTATCCAATTCTCCATCAGGCAAGAAATACTTTTCTCCAAACGTCTGCCATATGGCAGTCCAGACACGGTTTCCTTTTTGCGACAATTTCCAATATACTTCATCGGCATCAATAACAGGTATACCTAATTCCTGCAACATCTTGGAAACCGTAGATTTCCCCGTTGCTATTCCGCCTGTCAGGCCGACAAGTTTCATAAATTCCCTCCTACTTTGCATCATACCAGTTGGCACCTATTCCTATGTCAACAACTAAAGGTACTGCCAATTCAACTACATTTTCCATTTGGAACTTTATAAGTTCAATTACTTCTTCCTGCTCTGAATTCAAGGTGTCCACAATCAATTCATCGTGCACTTGTAAAATCATCTTGGATTTAAGTTTTCTTTTCTTCAGTTCAGTATGCACTTTTATCATGGCTAATTTAATGATATCAGCTGCTGTTCCTTGTATCGGGGTATTAAGCGCAATCCGCTCTCCAAAGCTTCTTACGTTATAATTTCTTGATTTTAATTCAGGAATATCTCTTCTTCTATTAAAAAGAGTTGTTACATACCCTTTTTTCTTCCCTTCACTTATTATTCTTTCCATATATTCCTTCACCTTAGGATATCTTTGTAAATAATTATCAATATACTTTTTTGCTTCAGTTCGGGTAATACCTAAATTTTTTGCAAGACCAAAATCACTAATACCGTATATTATGCCGAAGTTGACCGCTTTTGCGCTGTCCCGCTGCTCAGCAGTTACCTGATCCATAGGCACGCCAAAGATATCGGCAGCAGTCCTAAGATGAATATCTTGTCTCTTTCGGAAGGCATCAATCAAATTTTGATCACCTGATATATGTGCCAGTACCCGGAGTTCTATCTGCGAATAGTCTGCATCGATCAATACATGGTCATTATCACTGGCAGTAAAGGCTTTTCTGATCCTCCTACCCATTTCCATCCTAACAGGAATATTCTGAAGATTAGGATCAGTGCTGCTTATTCTACCAGTAGCAGTGACGGTCTGATGGAAACTCGTATGTATTTTGCCATCCGAGGGGTTAATAACGTTAAGAAGCCCGTCTATATAAGTAGATTTCAGTTTCATTATCTGGCGATAGTCTATTAACTTTTCAATAATAGGATGCATGTCCTGAAGTTTTTCCAGCACTTCGATATCAGTTGAATAGCCGGTTTTTGTTCTTTTTTGAACTGGAAGCCCCAGTTTATTAAATAAAATTTCACCAAGTTGTTTGGGAGAGTTTATATTAAAAGTTTCACCTGCTAAGTCAATAATTTCTTTTGTAAGGTGATTTAAGTGTTCGGTAAATTCCTTATCCAATTGTTTTAGCATTTCCTTGTCTACCTTAAAACCTTCCAGCTCCATGTCTGCCAATACATGTATCAGCGGATGTTCAATCTGTGTGTAAAGCTCATACATTCCAGCCTCACTTAACAGCTTTTTCATTTTATGTGCCAGAAACAACAAGTCGGAAGCATCTGCCATTTCAACATCAAATTGCACATAGTCATAAAGAAGCTGTTCCAGTTGATATTTATTCCTCGTGGGCTCCAGAAGATATGCTCCTATATGTGTATCAAATGTAAGGCCATTTATTCTAATATCTAATCTGCGCAGCTTTAGTATCAGTCTTTTTGCATCATTGGTTACCTTACTTATATCGTTGTTAATGAAAAAAGGTTTTAATGCCTGTAATGCTTCTTCCTCTTCCAAACCTTCTTCCAACAGGTCTTGCTTTAAATGTATAGAGTAAACCTTATCATAATGCCAGGCAATACTTAGGTTTCTGTTTAAGAGAATAGCGGCCTCTTTCTGTAATAAGAGCTGATCCAGCAGTTGCATAAGATCCTCACGATTTTTTATTTTTACTATTTCTTTTTTTCTTTCTTTTGAATTATTAATTTCCTCTACTTCTCCCGTTTCCATATTTAATTTTTGGATAATGGTATTTAATTCTAAATCTGTTAAAAGCTTCTTTAGCTCAGTAGTTCTTGTAATTCTTAAAGGCTGGAAAAGAATACTGCAATCAATAGGTATATCACACCTAATTTCAGCAAGGTCTTTGCTCAACAAGGCATGTTGTTTGTGAGTTATTAAACTCTCTTTTATTTTTTTCCCTTTAATATTCTCAATATTGTCCAATACATTCTCTAAAGTTCCGTACTCTTTTAAAAGTTTAACAGCTGTTTTCGGCCCAATGCCAGGAACGCCAGGAATATTATCAGAAGCGTCTCCCATCAGGCCCTTCATATCAATTAATTGCTCAGGAGCTAATCCATATTCTTCATCCAGTTCTTTCTTACCATATTTTTGCATAAGTGAAATACCTTTCTTAGTCAAAAGCACCTCGGTATTTTCGGATACCAGTTGCAGGGCATCTTTGTCTCCTGTAACCAACAGTACTAAATTATTTTCCTTCTTTTCGCACTGTTTAGCTATTGTACCTAATATATCATCTGCCTCGTAACCATCCTCTTCGTAAATGGGAATGCCCATCTTAATTAAGGTATCACGAAGCAAATCAAATTGCGGCACCAATTCCTCAGGTGCTTTCTGACGAGTTCCCTTATAAGCAGGATAAGCTAAATGACGAAAAGTAGGGGTTTTTTTGTCAAAGGCTACTGCCAAAGAAAACGGCTTATAGTCTTCAATCATTTTAAGAAGCATATTCAAAAAACCATAAACTGCATTTGTATATACACCTTTTTTATTTGATAGAATCGGAATAGCGTAGAAAGCTCTATGCAATAAGCTGTTGCCGTCTATTGCCATAATAATCCTTTTCTTATCATCTTTCACTGACGATCAATCCCTCATTTTTCATAATATATATTGAATTTATCATATTTTTCCCTATATTACAATTAAGCTTTTATTCATAAAAATACTGAAAAAATTTAAGGTGAAGAGTTTTTCTTCACCTTATTTTTTACATTTTTTAAATCTGACATTTCTAATAAGAAGAAAAAATACAAATAATGATAAGGCAGTGCCAGTTCCATATTTTAGTATTAGATATAAGTTATAGGGCTTCGTATCATCTTTTACTGCGCTGTCCTGCATTTCCATATCTTCAGCAGATCTTGCATCAGCAGTTGGATCAATCATCACAATGTCTTCATACTCTTGTATTATCTGTTTACTATTACCTATATTGCTTCCATTCAGCATTGGCGCTGTTCTTCCCATCAGAAATAATAAAACAATAACAGTTGCACATGCCGTTATCAGTTTAATATACGCTTTCCCGCGGGTTGTCCTTTTTTCGTTTTGAACTTTGTTCATTATACGTGGATGGAGATCTGAAGGGATCTCTTCTTCAGTCAGGCCTAAACAAAGCTGCCTTATTAGCCTTAACTGATCCAACTCCTTATTGCATGCTGTACAATGGGAAATATGCATTTTTATCATTCGTTCCATGTTGTCATCCAATCGAGTATCCACATAAGCTGATAAATATTTGCTATATTCACAAGCTTTCAACTTTGCTCCCGCCCTTCTTCTATTAAAATAGACGAGTAAAGGACGGAATAGTTGCGTGACAACCTTTCAATAAAAAAATAATTAAGCTGAGAGCTTTGAGCTTCTCTTTATATTATATGGCTGGAATAAACATTCCACCGGATTAAAATTTCTATCAAAATATATAGTTGCATGATGTATATACCTGTTTTTTACAAAATAACGAAGATCAGTCAAAGTTGCTTTTATTGTTCCATTTTCCAATTTATCCAGGGATATATGGTACTCTTTAGTAAACTCGGAAAAAAACCTGCCAACATCAGTATTCATTACTATTTCTTTAATCCAACTGTTGGATTGCTGCATTCGGTCGCGGATTATTATCTTTTTACCTAGCATACTGCTCCTGCCTGTTACTATCTCTCTTTTTGTATATACAATAAAATCCCAGCTAAATAGCCCTGTCATAGATGGCAGCAAAACTATTCTATCGATAGTAAAACCCAGTTTTTTTACAATACTATCCCGAATTTGTATTTTTCGCCATTGACGAAACAATAAATATGCAGCAAAAGCTCCAATAGCAAATTTTATATAAATTCTATTGGTAGAATTAAACCAGTATACGATAATAGATGTAACTGCCAGGAAAGGATCAAATGACAACAACAATCCAGATCCATACTTTTTATTAGAAAAAGGCCATAATAACTTAGCCCCGTAGGAGTTCAGTAAATCAAAACCTACATGAGTAAGACAGCCAATATATGTCCATAAAAACACACTAAGAAAACTGCTGCCCTTAAAAATAAGGTTAATTAACAGAGATACAGCCAAAGAGATTGCAGTCATGCCTGCAAAGGAATGGCTTGCTCCTCTATGATTTTTCAAATACGCATAATCACCCCAGTATTGCATTATAATATCGCCATCAGGTATAATTGAACCAATTAGACAGCCTAACGCTAAGGGGTTGGTCAGAACACCGCTTTCTCCGCTGAAACTTCCTGCGGCTAATCCGACCAACCCATGTGATATGGGATCCAATTCTTCAATTCCTCCTAGTTTACATAATCAATAACAACTAAAGCCGTACCATTATAACATATAAAAGACTGGAGGAGAAGAAAAACAAAAACTTATTGCAAACTTTTTTTTATTATGTTAATATATAAACTGTCTTAAGCATAAGGAACGAACTTGCCGAAGTGGTGGAACTGGCAGACGCGCTGGACTCAAAATCCAGTGGAGCTCAAACTCCGTGTGGGTTCGACTCCCACCTTCGGCACCATTATTATTTTGACTGTCTAAATAATCATTCTGCATATTGCATTTATGTTAATTAACTAATTTTCCAGTCTCTAAATACGTTCGATGTGATTATTAGAGACTTTTTTTCTGTTCAAAACAAAAGCCTTACAAAAGCGTATTTGTTGCAATTGTAAGGCACACAGCAACTTTTATATCATTTATAAAATTGGCAAACGTTTCCCATTCATTACTTCTCGTTGAATTTCTGCAACTTGATTAGGGTTTATTAGTTTTACTACTAGTTTATCTATCATATAGTTTTTTGGATTTATTAGGATAACAGCACGTGTTAAATCCGATAGATCTAAATTAACTGGAATATCCTCAATGTCAAGAGAGTCCAATGAATAATACTCCAATACACCTCGGTCTATTGCATCCTGATTAAAAATACATGCATCTATGTCTCCAGAAGCAACTGCTGTAGGCATTCGAGCATAATACATTTCGACTAATTCAATAGATGGAGAAGAGAATAATCGTCTAGTTAAATGGGCTTGATCAGGCGAGTTTGGGTCAATTCCGACTCTCCTTATCATTCTATTTGGAAACCCTTTTTGTTTAATAATACAGTATCCAGAAAGAAAGCTATATGGCTCCAGCTCCAATGCAATTCTTACTTTTGATGGCATTTCTTGGATAAGATATTCTGCTGCACCTTTGCTTGTGACAACAAAATCGTACTTGTCTGCCAACATGCCTTGGACACGTCTGTAGGCCCCCTGCAAGTAAGCAAAGTTGAAAGATGTCTGGATGTTTCCAAAGGCTACATAGATAGCAGAAGAAAGCGCTTCTTGCCTCTTCGTACTGGGCAAAGCTCCAGCACCAGTTAGGTTTGTCCAGCCACTTAACTGCCACAAGCGAGTCAGATTTTTGCCGTATAAAAAAGTACCTAAAACACCGCGTTTCCTGAGTTCAACCACTTTTTGGTCATCCACAATTGCTAATGCTTTTTGCACAGTACCACGTGAAACACCAAAGCGTTCCTCATATTCGTCAACTGTAGGAATACGTGAGCCTTCGTCAAGTAAAAGCAATTCCCGGGCAATATATTTTGCAACAATGTCTGTAATATTAGTTTTACCAGCGTTGGCATTGACAGAATTTATGCTTTGATGAAATTTATTTAAGTTTCGTCGAATTTGACTCATTGCCACTCTACCATTCACATTTATCTATAATGAAATTGAAGTTTTTGAGTATTCTTCTAATATGGTTAATATATCTTCGTTCCTATTATATATTTTTTTGTAAACATTATCAAATATATGATTATAAGTCTCAACATTTTCCGGTATCGGATAAAATGTTTGCTCTTCTTTTACCATCTGCTTGACTCCTTCTTCAAAGCTAAAAAACATCTTTGCCCAGACACCTGCAGTAATGGCTGCTCCTATTGCACAGACCTCAGAAGTGGAAAGACGAACGCATGGAATGTTAAAGATATCTGCTGTAAGCTGCATTGCAACATCTGACTTGCTTCCGCCGCCAACAACAAAGATCTTCTCTATACGGGTTTTACTCTTCCTTTCTATAAGTTCCAATCCTTCCCGTAAAGCATAAGCTATACTTTCCAGTATTGCGCGGTATAAGTGAGCAGGCCCATGATGGTCCATCCAACCAACTATCATTCCTTTACCATGAGGATATAACCCTGGCTGTATTGTCCAAAAAGGAAAAACAAACAGTCCATTTGAACCCGGTGGAATTTTTTCAGCTTCTTTATTCATATGGTTTAAGAATTCCGGAAATCCACTTTCTTTTGCATATTGTCTGCAAAACCAGGTAACCAGCCAATAACCGCGATATATATTATATTCCGGATTCCAAGCATTGGGAATACAGCTTGGAAAAGTATAGAATTTTAGTTTTGGATCTTCTATATATCTCGTTACGGTAGTTCCAAGCGTTGCCATAGTCCCATAGCTAATAGTCGCCTGTTTTGGACTGAAGACACCAGAACCTAACGTTTCACACATCTTATCCCCGGCTGAAGCTATAAGGGGCAGGCCTGCTGGTAAACCGCATTCCTCGGCTGCTTTTTCAGTTAATTCTCCAATTTGCTCTCCCGGAGCACAAAGTTCGGGCAGTTGATCTCTCCTAACACCAAGTATGTCGTAAATTACAGGTAAATTGTACCACTCCATTCGTTTTGCATCGTAAGGTAAATAACCAACCTGCATACCATAAGAATCACGAAAAATACCACAAAGTTTATATGTCAAATATCCGGTGATGCTGAGGTATATTTTAGCATTCTCATATGTTTCCGGCTCATGATATTTGAACCAATTAAACTTCGAACGCACAGCGAACATATCTAAAAAATCCTTTTTCAGTAAATAGATTAGACGTCCGCCTCCTTTAAGATCGTACTTCAATCTTTCAGCTGCTTCTGGTGTGCGGCGTGTATCCATCCAAACAATCCAATCTCTTATAGGTTTTTTGTCCTTGTCAAGCGGTAAAATATTATCGCGATTTGCCGTTATAGTAATTGCTGCCAGATTAGAAACTTTATCTCCGAGGTCTTCTGTAACTTGTCGCAAGACTGTTCGCGTATCTTCCCAGAACTGCTCAGCAGGAACCTCTGCCCAGCCTGCTTGAAGACTGTAATATGGTTTGCTGATGACTCTTGCACTGGCTATTTGTTCCCCTGTTTGGTCGAAAACTATTGCCCGTACGCTTTGTGTGCCTACATCCACCGTCAGAATTAAATCTTTACTCATTTCTATACCCCCTGGCTATGTTTTTTATAAATGAGCATTAGCTTCTCCTTAATATTTGCTGGAGCATATTTTTCAATAGCTCGGCCAATATGCTGTTCAGTTATTGTTGATTCTTGCTTTTGATTGCACCATACTTCAAATTTCTTTTTTACAGCTGCCCGATACATTGGAGGTAATTCCTCCATAATTTGATCAAAAATAGTTTTACTTTTTCCCTCCCATTCCAGCTGATCAAGTGTAATATGTTCTTTCATTCCCATCCTCCCCTTTACTTTCTTATTAAAAACTTAAAAACATGAGCTTATAACCGCAGAATTTTTTTCCAATCACCTACAAACCCATAGTCAGCATTCTGAAATACAGGTGCATTTTTATCCTTATTTACAGCTATTATTAATCCAGCTCTCTTTAAACCACTCATTGTCTGTGTAGATCCAGATACGCCTACCAAAAGAGCTAACTCAGGTGCTATAGTCAAACCGCTCACCCCTATTTGACGACTATGTGGTGCTAGTAGGCCCTGTACCAAAGGTCGTGTAACGCCCCACTCCATATTATTCTCTTTTGCATAAGCAATAAGTTCATCAAGTTCTTCCTCGGTGGTTATTGCTCCCCCAATAATTAGAATGTGATTTGCATCCTCCAATATAGTATCCTTTTCTATGGAATATCGCTGCAAAATATTGGTAGTCAGTTCTATATGTTTTTTACTATAATCTAATTGAATAAGTCTACCTTTATAGTTATTATTTAGTTGAGTTTCCCATACACCCGGGCAAACAGTACACATGACCGGCCGGTGTTCCGGAGTAATAATTTCTGCTAATACCTGTCCTCCATAAGCAGGGCGGATTTGAGTCCATTCTCCTTCTTTGAATTCTAATTCTGTTATATCAGCTGTAATTCCGGTTTTCAAAAGTGCTGCAACCAAAGGTCCCACTGCTTTCCCAAAGTCTGTAGCAGATAATAAGCAAAGCTCGGCATTATTTTTCTCAAGATATTCAGCCAGAATCTTGGCAACACCTTCTACTGTTAATATTCCAATGTCAGTCTGGGCAATTACAAGATTATCAACATTATTAAGCACTTTTGCGAAAGACTTATCTAAATCTGCTGGCGCTTCGGTAACTGTAAAGGCGGTGATATCACAAGCTGAAATCTTCTGAAGACGGCTGATAATTTCCAGCCCGTTTTTTACTCCATCTTTGTTATTTTCAATATAAACAACTAACGGTCCTTTCGAGCTATTGGATAATCTATCTAATTTCGTGTAAGATTGTTTTTCTTCTGTTTTTTTAAAGTAAACTGAGCTCCTAATTTGACTTTTTTTCCAATTTGTTTTCAATTCTTCATAAACAGAAACAGCTTCGCCGCCTTCATATATTTTTACTTCACGGTACTTTTTTGGAGCATATATTTTGCGAACACGTGTAGGAGAGCCAGCATAGCCTCTCCTTTTACTTTTTTCCAAATCACTGTTGTTTAATAGTAATAGCGGCTTTGTTTGAGCTGCCCTGCGATCTATAAAAGAGATAGGCCGTAGTTTTGCTGCATTGGATTTGACTTGCAATACGACTGGAAAGTCAGCTTTTGTGATAATCCTCCATGTATCCAGCTGTGAACATAGAACAATGGATTTCTCATCAACAGAAATAATTTTTTCAACTGCAGGCACAAAAGAGGCATTTAAACAAACAGATAATTCTGCAGCAACCTGCCCTGTACCTCCATCGGCAGACTTCTCACCGCAGATTACAATATCAGCACCGCCTATCTTACGTATTCCAGATGCCAATGTATCTGCTGTAGCCAGCACATCTGCACCGGCAAAGGCATTATCAAACAAATGTATGCCACGCTCAAAGCCAAGAGACAATGCTTGCCGCAAGGATGCCCTAGCCTGTTTTGGACCCATAGTTAGAGCGTCCATTGTACATTCAATAGCCAAATCCTTTAATAGTTCCGATAGCCGGATGGCCATTTCCAGGGCTGCTGAATCATCAGGGTTAGGAATAGAGCCTGCATTGTCACGCTGCAGGGAACCGGTATTCGGATCTGTTTCCATATTTCTTTCATCGGGAACTTGTTTTACACATGTTACAATCCTAATTGCTGATTTAGTCATCTTTCCTCCAGGTACCATGTATTAAGTTGTTTGCAGGTTAAATTCCAAAGCATTAATTCTTTGCTATTCTTTAATGGGTACTAAGGTTCCAGGATTCATAATTCCTTTTGAATCGATCATCTTTTTTAATTTTTTTATCAATATATACGAACTTTCATGCTCTCTCTCTATCCATTGAATGCGTTGCTTTCCAACTCCATGGTGATGTCCGATGGAACCATTATGTTTTAATGCAACTTCCATAACAATTGACCATACGGAATCATATACCCTTTTTGCGTCTTCTATATCCGGCTGTGGAAAAGCTCCCAATTGGAAGTAAATATTAGTACCATTCAAATAACTATGAGATGAGTGGCCTGAAAAAAACATAACCTCAGGAACTGAATAATATATGCGGTCTATAGTTTCTTCATATATGTCAGCAATATTGCTCCACTGGGCGGATACTTCAATTGTATCAACTAAAATTCCTTGTGCTCCATATTGTTCATATTCATCGGCAGCATCATTGCGATGTCGATACCATATTTCAACTGGTTTGCTTCCCGCAGAAATACCGCCGTTTGTTTTTGCAATCTTGTCAATAATTGCTTCTTCCGCTTTTACCATTTCTTCTTTACCTTCAGACCAGAAGAGAAGTAAACATTCATTTTCTTCCATAAATGCTCCGTATGGTTTTTCACATTCAAGCCAATCATGCAGACGTATAACAGCAGGACGGATGCCAGTTCGCATTATTTTTTGAATAATTTCTAAACCCTGCCGCATTGTTTTAACTCGATAAGACTGTTTCCATACAGTCTCCGGCTTAGGAAATATCTTTAACGTGACTTCTGTGATTACGGCTAATGCACCTTCTGAACCCAGAAATATATGACGCAGGTCTGGACCTGTTGAACGGCGCGGTACATTTTTAATTCTGATAATTTGTCCGTCAGGCAATACTGCTTCAAGCCCAATCAGCAAATCTTCTATATTACCATAACCGGTAGAAAATTGGCCTGAGGATCGGGTAGCTACTAATCCGCCTATTTGCGCTTGCTCAATTGATTGAGGATAATGTCCCATCTTGTAGCCTTTTTCCTGAACATAGTTTTCTAAATCTCTTAAAAACATCCCGGCACCAACTGTAACAGTCAAATTTTCTTCATTCATATCAATCAATTGATTCATCCTCGAAACATCTAATACAACTGAACTTTGATCCCTTGTCTCAGCCCCTCCCAATACACCAGAACCCCCGCCGTAGGGTATAACAGGCGTACCAGTTTCATTACATAGCGCTAAAACATCTGATACTTCCTTCGTATTTCCGGGTTGAACAACAGCTTGAGGCAAAACTGGCTTCCATCCAACATGACGCTGAAAGAGCCTCAAAGCATACAAGTCTACAGCTTTTTGTGCCAGTATTGATGGTTCAATGATTACATTTTCCTCCCCAACTATATTGGCTAATTTTTTTAGTAAATCTTTCATATTAATCAGGTCCTCCTTTATCCTATTTTTTTTAAAGAACGAGCAGCAAGCAGTTTAATACCGGTACCAGCCAAATCATCTTTAATTATTTCTCCCTCTCTAACAGGGGCATCAACAACGATATTCCTCATTTCCTTAATAGCTTCTTCTATTTTTTGTTTAGGAAGAGGCTCTGCGCTTATAACAGGAAGTAACTTAGATTTGGCTTTTCTAATGGTCACAACAGAAGTCAACACACGTGTAGGATTTTCAACTTCGCTTCTTGCGAACATCTCACCACGTTTACAGTCATTTCCCTTTACGGAGGTTAATTTCTCATTATTAACTTCTAGGATTAACTCACATCCTTTAGGACAGCTGATGCATATCATTCTCTTTCCCATGACAACACCTCTTTTATTTAACTTTTGATATGAAATTATTTGTTTATGATGCTTACAGTAATGGGCATATTTCCAGTTATTTGACACAGATCATCCCTGCTTAGTTTTAATGCAATCATTTCTGCAGGCCGTACTACAGGTAATAATTTCTGTCGGATCATATTGTCGCCCTGTGTAACACATAAACGTACATCATGTTTCTCTTCTCTGGCTCGTAAAAATATATATAAATCTTCGCCTTTGTAGTCAATATGATATTTCATTGGAATCAGAGATGATACATTTTCACCTGTTTTTATATCACATGGAGGTTCTTTCGGTGAGTTGCCGTCTATATACCGTACTGCACCACGGGCTGCTGATTCTGCGCTTAATGATACATAATCGACTAGATCAAATACAATAGCAACATTTCCGGCTGCAAAAATTCCTGGTAATGATGTCATCATCGATTCATCCAGTACAGGACCTAATGTTACCGGAGACATCTGAATACCTGCATTCTTGCTTAATTCATTCTCCGGAATCAAACCTACTGAGAGTACCAACAAATCACATTCAATATCTTCTTCAGTTCCGGGAATTGGTTTTAATGACGAATCTACCTTTGCTACACGAACGCCTTCCAGAGTTTCTTTACCATATACCTCGACAACAGTAGTTGACAGGTGCAATGGAATATTGTAATCAATAAGACATTGTTGAACGTTGCGTGCCAATCCGCCAACATTCGGCATAATTTCATAAACGCCTAAAACATCAATCCCTTCGAGATACATCCTTCTCGCCATGATCAATCCTACATCGCCTGATCCCAAAATAACCGCACGTTTTCCTGGCAATAATCCTTCTAAATTGATAAGGCGTTGAGCTGCACCTGCAGTCATTACACCTGAAGGCCGGGTTCCATATATCAGAACTTGATTTCTTGTCCGTTCACGGCAACCCATAGCCAAAATAATCGCTTTTGGAAATATTTTCAGAACTCCGTCCGTTGGATTAACTGCATGTATGACTTTTTGTTCAATTGATAAAACCGTAGTATTAAGAAGCACTGAAATATCTGTCTTATTCAATTCATCTATAAAGTACTGGGCATATTGCGGGCCGGAAAGCTGTTTTTTAAACCGATGAAGGCCGAAACCATCGTGTATGCACTGTTGTAAAATTCCTCCTAAGTCATCACTCCGTTCAATTAGAACAACGCTTTTTCCCATACGGTCTGCTTCAAGAGCTGCTGCTAATCCTGCAGGTCCTGCCCCAATGACAGCAACATCAATTTCCATTCTTTTCATAACGTTGCGCTCCTTTCTTCGAACGCTCTACTTGCACTTTCTTTCAAATCATGCGAGAAAGGCCTAATTGTTGAGTGAACAATACGGGATTCCTTACCTTGTTTACGAATTTCTTCTGGTTTTAGGCTTTTTTCGCGTTCAATAATCTCCAAAATCCGAGGTATGCAAAAACTTCCTTGACATCTGCCTGCAGTAACACGCACACGTCTTTTCAGCGCATCAATTGTCTCTATTTTTAATGGTGATCGAAGAGCAGCGAGAATTTCACCCTCAGTTACCATCTCGCATCTACAAATAATCCTTCCATAGCTTGGATCTTTTTGCACTAGCTTGTCTTGCTCTTCATAAGTCAGTTCACTAAAAACAATTGGTTTTTGACGAATTGGATTCCATTCAGCTTTAAGTTGCAGTTCTCCCATTTCTGCTTTTACCAAGCCCTCAACCATCTTAGCTATGGCAGGCGCTGCTGCAAGACCGGGAGATTGTATGCCCGCAACATGAATAAAACCCTTTATTTTATTTGAACATTCGATAATAAAATCTTCTTTATAGTCAGGTGCGCGCACTCCGGCAAAATAAGAAATGATATCTGAACGACGAATCTGAGGATTGACAATTTCTCCAATACTCAAAACGTACTCTAGGTCCTCCGCTTGAACAGAAGTGTCTTCTTTATCCATAATCTCTACAGCATTGGGACCCCAAAGAGGATTGCCAGATACCGTTCGTTGCAATCCACCGCCCTTTGTGTTTTTCAATCGCACCTTAGGCCTGCCGTTAATACTGCGGTTTACGCCCGGTACAGATTTGTCAAAGATCACAATAGCGCCTTTTCTGGGATGAATGGTATAGAATTGATCACCCGCCATGGCAGCTATTTCATCAGCATGAACGCCCGCTGCATTTATTAATACTTTGCCTTTGATAATTCCCTGGTTAGTTACAACCCCAGTTACCCTATTATTTTCAGTAAGTACATCCAGAACTTCTGTCGATAAATAAAAACGAACTCCATTTTCTGCTGCATTTTCAGCCAGGGCAATCGTTACTTCAAACCCATCAACGTAAGCTGTGCTTGGAAAATATAATACGCTACGCGGTTTGACAGCAATACTTGGTTCCATTTCAAGTAATTTATCGGGACTTATAAAACACATGCCAGGCACTTTATTAAGCCGTCCGACTATCCAAGATAACCATATAATCCATCTATCACTGCGGTCATAAGAAGCTACAAAGGAACCTGTACGCCTAAAATGAAAACTCAATTCTTTTGCCCATTTATCATACATCCTGTTACCTTCAATGTTTAGTTTAGCTTTTAGTGTTCCGGGTTTAACCGCATTACCCGGATGAATCATTCCATTATTGGCCTTCGAAGCGCCCATAGCAACATCGTCGCCTTTTTCTATCAAGGCAATTTTTATATCATATTTAGATAATTCGCGGGCAATCCCACATCCAGAGATACCACCGCCCACAATAATAATATCTACTTGATCAATAACACCTTGTTTCAGACCTTGCTCAATTTTCTTCGTTTTGGGTCGAAATGCCAAGCTTTTACCGTTTACACTCAGATGATTGATTACATTACGCACTTTTTTTGGTTTTGCAGCAATATGGGCAATCTCATTTGCAACTTCCCAGTTCGGAACTTCTCCTTCCAACACGATTACATTATCGTGCCTTTGACTTATTTTTATTGGATATTCTTTTAGATCCAGCACCTTCTTTATTTTTTTTTCTAATTGGTTGACCATCCATTTTCCCTCATTTCTAAAGAATTGACGCATGCATGCATCATAATAGATGAATCTAGAAGAGAAATCATAGTTTAAGTGTGTACACAAAATGAAGCCTTTAATAAGTGGGTTATTTTCAGATTGTCTATGAATTAAAGTGTAAATTTATGATAAATATATTTTTTTATGTATATTTACTGTATAAATTCTTGTTTAATCTAATATTAGCATATTTATATAGAAAATACAATAAAAAATATATTTTTTTGAATTTTTCATTCTATTAATTTATACAACAGCACCTTTTGCTATTATCATAGGATAATTATATTCGCCAATGAGCCTGCCAGATTCTCTCACAATAACCTCTTTATCCATGATTACATGTTCGAGGTCGCACCCATCCTGTATCACTGAATTCTGCATGATAATGCAATTTTTTACACGTGTCCCTTTTCCGATGTATACACCTCTGAAAACTATACTGTTTTCTATTTGTCCCTCAATAGTGCACCCATCTGCGATTAAACAGTTTTCCACATAAGCATTATTGCCATATTTGGTTGGAACCTGATCTTTGATCTTGGTATAAATTGGCCTATTTGGATTAAATAGTTCTTCCCGCATTTCTTCATTCAGCATGTTCATACTGTGTCTATAATAAGAATCAATGCTGTCTATACAGCCAACATATCCATTGAAACGATAAGCGCATATATTTAATTGTGAAAGCTTTTTTATCAGAATGTCTTTCACTAAATCACTTTCTCCTCTGGCAAAAGCTTCATCAGTCAAATACTGGAGGAAACTTTTTTCCATCAATAAGATATTCATATAAACATTTTTTGTTTTCGGCCTGCGCGGTCTGACTTCCAAGCCCGTTACCCGGTTATCATTGTCTATTTCCAAAATTGTATGGAAAAATAGATTTCTGTCAGCATTTGATTCTTCATAATACACCAAAGTTATATCAGCATAGTTTTCCATATGAAAATCTATCACATCTTTAAAATCAATGTTTAACACCATATTACCATCTGACAATATTATATATTTTTGTTTACTCCTCTTTATAAATCCTCCCACAGCTGCTATTAGATCTACATCTCCTTTTCCCAGGCCATGTATTCCACGGCCCATAAGAGGAGGCAAAATATGGAGACCATCATTTTTCCTGCTCAGGTCCCATTCTTTTCCGGAGCCTAAATGATCCATTAAGGATGAATAATTCTGTCTGGGAACCACACCTACATTGGTAATTCCAGAGTTGACCATGCTGGATAATATAAAGTCAATAAGCCTATATTTAGCTGCAAAAGGCAAAGCAGATATTGAACGTTTATCTGTTAAGCTGTTTATATGGATTTCTTTGTCTGACATTATGAGTCCCATTGCATTTATCATGACCATTCACCTTCTTTTGGTTAATGAGTTCCAACCATGGAGTTTTTGTAGATCTCTGTGCCTTCCTTAATAGTAATATCATTTTTTATAAGTACGATGCCACCGGTGCAGAGTTTTGATTTGTACGGATTGTCTCTGCCATCTCTTAAACCACATTTAACACCTTTTTCAATTATCGCACCTTGTCCTACGATAGTTTTTACCAAAATTGCGTCTTCACCTATATAGGCATTAGGCATAATAACGCAATCTTTTAATTTTGCTCCCTTCTCTATGGTAACCCCATATGATACAACTGAGTTTTCTACTGTCCCGTAGATATTGCACCCTTCTGTAATACAGCTGTTTTTTATGTATGCTTCACTTGATACATAATGAGGTGGCTTTATAGGATTCTTTGTGTATATTTTCCAATTTGTGTCATAGAGATTAAAAACAGGTGGAGATGCGATTATATCCATATTGGCTTCCCAAAGACTATGGATTGTACCTACGTCCTTCCAATACCCATTAAATTGATATGCATACAATTTTTCTTTACATTCAAGCATTCTAGGTATAACATTTTTTCCAAAATCATTTGAAGATGTCGGATCCTGCTCATCTAAAATAAGATACTCTCTAAGTTTATCCCAGTTAAAAACATATATTCCCATGGAAGCCTGATTACTAATTGGTTCATCGGGTTTTTCTTCAAATTCAGTTATCCGGCCGCTTTCATCAGTATTCATGATTCCAAACCTGCCGGCCTGTTCCCATGGAACCGACATAACCGCTATAGTAGCTGCAGCACCCACCTCTTTATGGTATTTGATCATATCGTTATAATTCATTTTATATATGTGATCACCAGATAAGACTAATACATATTCAGGTTCAAACTGCTGGATGAAAGGAATGTTCTGATAAATAGCATTCGCTGTGCCCTTATACCATTCCCCTCTTTTTGATCTAATATATGGAGGAAGAATATATACTCCACCAAAATTTCGATCTAAATCCCAGGGGCCTCCATTACCAATGTATGTGTTCAGATAAAGAGGCTGGTATTGTGTAAGAACACCAACAATATTTATTCCTGAATGAGAACAATTGCTTAAAGTAAAATCAATAATCCTATATTTACCCCCAAATGGTACTGCAGGTTTGGCAAGATCATCGGTAAGTACTCCTAAACGACTTCCATGCCCTCCTGCCAAGATCATTGCTACACATTCTACCCTAGCCATCAAATCCGCCCCCCTTTCCTCTAATTCGTATCAGCTGATTTCATTTTTTTCCTGCTTTGCCCCGGGCACTTTCTTAGATAAACAGTAGATAAAGGCGCAAGATCAATTTCAATTACATGTTCAACATGTTCTTTAATCTTTTTCTTATTAGACTTGTAAGTGGGCAAGTATTCTGTTGCACCTCCAAACTCCACATAATCACTGTGAAGTAACACATAATATTCACCTGAAGTTGGTACTCTGATCTGATATTTATGACGGAAAACAGGCGTAAAATTGGATATAACAATCATATATTCTCCCTTTTTTCTTCCTCTACGTAAAAAAGAAATTACGCTGTTATCAGCATCATCAGCCTGGATCCATTCAAATCCGTCCCAGCTGTGGTCCAATTGCCATAAACAACGGTTTTTCAAATAGATGTGATTAAGTTCTCTTACATAATGTTTCAATCTTCCATGACTTTCATACTCTAACAAAAACCACTCAAGCTGAGCATCATATCTCCACTCAATAAATTGACCAAATTCCCCGCCCATAAACAAAAGTTTTTTTCCAGGCAGTGCCATCATATAACCATAAAAAGCTCGAAGGGTAGAAAACTTCTGTTCATACGTACCGAACATTTTGTTGATCAGAGACTTCTTGCCATGCACAACTTCATCATGAGAAAGAGGTAAAATGAAATTTTCTGAGTATGTATACATTAATAAAAAAGTAAGCAGGCTATGATTAAATTTTCTGAAATATGGATCCATAGAAAAGTATTTCAAGGAATCATGCATCCAGCCCATATTCCATTTATAATTAAATCCTAATCCTCCTTCGTGTACCGGTCTGGTAACTCCAGGAAATGCTGTGGATTCTTCCGCTATCATTAAAGCATTAGGTATCTCAGAAAATATCGCTTTATTTAATTTTTGCAGAAATGAAATAGCTTCCAGATTTTCGTTTCCACCATACTCATTAGGCAGCCATTCACCGGATTTTCTGCCATAATCCCGATAAATCATGGAGCTGACGGCATCCACTCTTAGACCGTCAAACCGATATACCTTAAGCCAAAACATAGCATTGGAAATTAAAAATGACTGAACTTCAGGTTTTCTGTAGTCAAAAACTAATGTTCCCCAGTGTGCATGTTCGCCTATGCGTTTATCCTCATATTCATAAAGACAAGTACCGTCAAACCGAGCCAAGCCATGAGCATCTTTTGGAAAATGAGCAGGTACCCAATCCATTATTACTTTCAATCCAGCTCCATGACACTCATCTATAAAATACATTAAGTCCTCAGGATCACCATAACGCCGGGTAGGAGCATAATAACCTGTCACCTGATAACCCCATGATGCATCCAGCGGATGCTCTTGGAGAGGCATCAATTCAATGTGTGTGTAGCCCATATCAACAACATAAGGTATAAGCGCTTCTGCCATTTCCCTATAAGTATAAAAAGAACCATCTTCATGCCTTTTCCACGATCCTGCATGTACTTCATATATGAGCATCGGAGACTCATAGGGTAATTGTGTTTTATCTTTTTGACGACTTGAATTCCTCCATTGGTATCGATCCAACCGGTAGGTCACTGAGGCAGTGCCAGGTCTGATTTCTGAGCAAAAAGCGAACGGATCAGCTTTTAAAAAGATATGACCATCTGATGAGATAATAGCATATTTATAAAGCTGCCCTGTCTTCATTCCAGGCACAAATGTCCACCAAATACCAGAATCCTCTATTCTTTCCATAGGATGTGAATCAATGCGCCATTGGTTAAAATCACCTACCAGGCTGACTGCCTTTGCATTAGGGGCCCATACGGCAAAACGATAACCATCCTGTTGATTATTATCATCAGAAATGTACTTACAGCCTAGCATTTGATATGTATCATAATTAGTTCCTTCATGAAACAGATATATCTGATAATCAGTGGGCATTAAAAACTTGTTAGACTTTTTTGTCATGGAATAGCCCCCATTTAAGTTTTGAAATCCAAAAATCTTTACCGGATAAGTTAAAATATGATAGAATCTGTGTTAGAATATTCTCTATAATTTTAATTATATAGGTATATACTGCTTTCTTCAATATAAAAACCCTTATTAAAGGCGGTGAGCAAAATAATCCGTGTTTTGCTGGCTTCTTCGGAAGCTGTTCCCTTTGCTAAAACCGGAGGTCTGGCTGATGTAGCAGGTTCTCTGCCGATGGCTATCGATAAAAATGAATTTGACATCCGCGTCATTATGCCCAAATATGCCTCTATACCCCAGGAATACGTTGATAGAATGAAATTTATAAAACACATAAACGTTCCTCTGGCTTGGCGCAATAAGTACTGCGGTATTTTCGAACTTCAGCATGAAAGAATATTTTTTTATTTTATTGATAATGAATTCTATTTCGGCGGCAATCAGCTTTACAGTTATATACATGAAGACATCGAAAAATTTGCATTTTTCAGCAAGGCCGTCCTCTCTGCGCTGCCTCATATTGGATTCAGCCCTGACATAATCCACTGTAATGACTGGCAGACAAGTCTAATACCGGTGATGCTAAAGACTCTTTTTTCCAACAATGGTTTCTATAGCAGTATTAAGACTATTTTAACCATTCATAATCTCAAGTTTCAGGGAATATGGGGATTAAAAGAAACACAAGATGCAACTGGACTGCCGGAAGAATGTTTTTCGCCTGATAAGCTTGAATTTTACGGGGATGCAAATTTATTAAAAGGCGGCATTATATATTCAGACCATATTACAACTGTAAGCGAAACTTATATGCATGAGATACAAACACCTGAATTTGGAGAAAGGTTAGATGGATTGCTCCGTGCCAGGAGGAATGTTTTGTCCGGCATCATCAACGGCATTTCATATGCGGAATATAACCCTTCTACTGACAAATATATCTATGCAAAATATAATCGAAGAGATTTTCCAAGTCGTAAAAAAGAGAATAAGATCGCACTTCAAAGGGAGCTTAACCTTCATCCAGACAAAAACATTTTTCTGATCGGTATAGTTTCCAGATTAACCAGCCAGAAAGGCATAGATTTGATAGCTAGTATAATGGACAGATTATGTAATATTGATATGCAATTAATTGTTCTAGGCACGGGAGAACAGCATTATGAAGACATGTTTCGTTTTTATGCTAATAATAATCCTGATAAGGTGTCAGCGAATATTTATTTTTCCGATGACCTTGCCCATAAAATCTATGCTGCTTCTGATGTATTTCTTATGCCTTCGCTCTTTGAGCCCTGCGGCTTGAGTCAGCTAATCAGCATGCGCTATGGCACACTCCCCATAGTAAGGGAAACAGGAGGACTTAATGATACAGTTCTTCCCTATAATAAATATACTGGAGAAGGAACCGGTTTCTCGTTCAGAAACTATCATTCAGAAGAATTATGGGATACAATTAATCTCGCAAAGAAAGTATTTACAAACCGGAAAGATTGGAATAGCATAGTTAGACAGGCTATGGCCAAAAATTATTCCTGGGAAAAATCGGCACAGCATTATGCCAAGCTTTATAAAAACCTAATTAATAAACAAATATAATTTGAAAATGTTTTAAAATACAGGAGGAAATATGAAATACTACATTGATTTTTCAAGTGAACAAACGCTAAAAGAAGCTATAGTAAATAAGCTAAAACATGAATTCGGAAAAAATGTGGATGAAGCTTCTCCGGAACTTATATACAAAGCATGTGCTTTAGTTATACGCGATAGGCTGCTGGCTCAAATGGCAGAAACTAATAAAAAGGATATCAATAACAAAAAACTCTATTATTTATCCATGGAATTTCTTGCAGGCCGTTCACTTGCCAATAACATAATTAATCTTATGCAAACCGATTCATTTAATAATGTGTTTAAGGAATTTGGCCTTAATCTCGAGCAAGTTTTACATTATGAACCGGAAGCTGGATTGGGCAGCGGTGGCCTAGGCAGATTAGCAGCCTGTTTTATGGATTCGCTGACTACCATGGAATTGCCTGCTGTTGGCTGCGGTATACGGTATGAATATGGCTTATTCAAACAGCTTATTAAGGAAGGCGAACAGGTTGAAATTCCGGATTGGTGGCTGAAGTATGGTAATATATGGGAAGTGGAACGTGAAGAAGAAAAAGTGGAAGTGAGATTTGGAGGTACTATTGAAAAAATCTGGTCTGAAGGCAAACTCATAGTGAATTATCATAATTATAAGACCATTGAAGCCATACCCTATGATTTCCCAATAAGCGGATATGGTGCTGACCGTGTCAATTATCTGCGCTTATGGCAGGCTAAAGCCACAAAAGCAATGGATATGCAGCTATTCAACAGGGGAGATTTTGTCAATGCCTTTGCCGAGAAGGAAAAAGATGAACTAATTTCCAAGGTGCTTTATCCAGCAGACAACAACCAGGAAGGAAAAATGCTAAGGCTTATGCAGGAATACTTTCTTTCTTCTGCAACTATTCAGTGGATAATTAAAGAATATAAAACACACTATGGAAGTAACTTCCTTCAGATGCCGGACAAGATTGTAATACAAATTAATGACACCCATCCTGCCCTTGCCATCCCCGAGATGATGCGAATTCTTATGGATGATGAAGGGCTGGAGTGGGATGAAGCATGGTATATTGTAACTAATACATTTGCATATACTAATCACACCGTTATGGCTGAGGCTTTGGAAAAATGGCCGATATATATCTTTAAACCCTTGCTTCCTCGGATTTTCAGCATCATCAAAGAAATAAACTTAAGAAACATGGAGAAATTAAATAAGTTTTATCCTTGTGATCGCAATAAGCATGAATACATGGCGGTGATTTCTCATGATCAGATAAATATGTCTAATCTGTGTCTGGCTGCCTGTTTTGCTGTAAACGGTGTTTCTGCTCTTCATGGCCGTATTTTAACAGAAGATCTCTTTGCAGACTATGCCAGGATGAATCCAGAAAGATTTCATTCCATAACCAATGGTATTACTTTCCGCCGCTGGCTGCTGCACGCCAATCCTGAACTGTCTGAATTAATATCCAGCCGTATTGGCACAAACTGGCTTAAAGAACCATCATTGCTTGCCAACCTGAAACCTTACGCAGATGATCAGGATTTTAGAAAGATATTTGCTCAGATAAAACAAAAAAATAAAAAGAAACTAGCAGCATATATCAGAGATAATTACGGAATAGAAATTGATATCTGCTCTATCTTTGATATACATGCTAAAAGGCTTCATGAATATAAACGTCAGCTCCTGAAAGCTTTGCATATACTATATCTATACAATCGAATTCTAGAAAATCCTGATATGTATTTTACACCCGTGACTTTTATTTTCGCAGCCAAAGCGGCACCGGGATACGTCAGAGCAAAGCAAATAATTAAACTGATTAATTCCATAGCAGAACTTGTAAACAATGATCAGCGCATACAGAATAAGCTGAAAGTAGTTTTCCTGGAAAACTATAACGTCAGCTTAGCTGAGATACTTATTCCGGCTGCTGATCTGTCAGAACAAATTTCTACAGCCGGCAAGGAAGCCTCTGGAACTGGTAATATGAAGTTTATGTTGAATGGAGCAATTACTATCGGCACCTTGGATGGAGCCAATGTTGAAATTGCCGAGCAAGTTGGCAAAGATAATATCTATCTCTTTGGTTTACGCGCTGAAGAGGTACGGCAAAGATATCAATATCAATCCGATGAAGTAAGCCACATTTATACATCGGACTATGAGCTTCATCTGGTGCTGGACCAGTTAATTCATGGTCCTGTTTCTGACTATGATAAAGCAGCTTTCAGGGATATATATCAGTCGCTCTTGTATGGCGATTATGGTATGCCGGATCCCTATATGGTAATACGAGATTTCCGTGAATATGTGGAAATACAAGAGAAGATATATAGAGATTATAACAACCCTGAATTATGGTGGCGTAAGGCAGTGTTAAACACTGCATCTGCGGGTTACTTCTCCAGTGACAGAACTATTCAGGAATACAATAAAAGAATCTGGCATTTGGAGGTATCGGAATGATTATAGAACATGACTCCAGAAATTCTTTCTACCGCTTTCCTTTTGGCGCTGTTCCCTGCCTGAGTACTGTAGTGCTCAGGCTTTTTGTAAAAATAGAAGATATACCTCGAAAAATATCTTTAGTCTATACATTTAATAATAAACCTGTCAGCTTGACCATGTATTACATCAATTCTATTGCTCAGGGCAGCTTATATGAGACAATGCTGACCGTGCCTGAAACACCGGGCTTGTTATGGTATTATTTTATTATAGAAACAAATACAAAAACTTACTATTATGGTAACAATAGTAATAAATACGGAGGCTTGGGTGCACTTTATCAAGACATTCCTCCATCTTATCAGATTACAGTTTACAAAAAGGAATACAAAACGCCGGATTGGTTTAAAAATGCCATAATTTATCAAATTTTCCCCGATCGTTTTTACAAAGGCAGCATGGACAGTTTTGCAGCCGGCCGGGATGATATACTCCCTAGAAAATGGGGGGAAATTCCTTATTATAAAAAAGAGCAATTTGGAGAAGAATATAAATCTAATGATTTTTTTGGAGGAAACTTAACAGGGATTATAGAAAAGCTCCCATATTTATGTGATCTTGGCATTACTGCAATTTATCTGAACCCCATATTTCAAGCTTACTCCAATCATAAATATGATGTGGGGGATTATGAAGTTGTTGATCCTATGTTTGGCAGCAATGAATTGTTCCAGAAACTATGCAATGAAGCCTCAAAATATGGAATAAAGATTATACTGGATGGGGTTTTTAGTCATACCGGCAGTGATAGTAAGTATTTTAATAAAGAAGGAACTTATTCTACTACAGGTGCTTTTCAATCAAAAGACTCACCATATTACAGCTGGTATAGTTTTATTGATTATCCAGATAACTATGAATGCTGGTGGGGCATCAAAACCCTTCCTCAAACTAATGAAACTGAAACAACATTTATGGAATATATACTCACTTCACCTGATTCCATAGTAAAGAAATGGCTTGCTTGGGGGGCTGCAGGCTGGAGATTGGATGTGGCTGATGAACTGCCGCCGGAGTTTATAAAAATACTTCGCAGAGAAATTAAAGCATTTGATCCGGAAGCAGTTATAATTGGAGAAGTATGGGAGGATGCCTCAAACAAAATAAGCTACGGACAACAAAGAGAATATATACTAGGTGAAGAATTGGATTCAGTTACTAATTATCCTTTAAGAAATGCTCTCATAGATTTTGCTTGCGGCCATATAGATGCTTATACATTCGGCATGAGGATCATGTCATTATATGAGAACTATCCAAAAGAAGCTTTCTATTCCCTTATGAATTTTTTATCCACCCATGATGTAGAACGTATTATAACAATGCTTGGCGATGCACCACCAGAACATACTCTTTCTCCTGATGAGAAAGCAGAATTTATATTGAGTAAAGAAAAATTCGAATTGGCGAAAAGTCGGTTAAAAAATCTTGTTTTACTCCAAATGACGATGCCTGGAGTGCCTTGCATATATTATGGAGATGAAGCAGGTATGCAAGGCTATGGAGATCCGTTCAACCGGAAGCCTTTTCCATGGGGAAAGGAAGATAAGGAAATTAAAGCTATATACAAAGAAATGATTGATTTGCGTAAAAAACAGCTTATTCTAGTAAATGGTGAATTTGAAATTTTGTATATGTATAGTTCATGTTTTTCTTTTGCCAGATATAACAAGGAAAAAATGATTTTAGTTGCTGTTAATATGTCCACCAAGCAAGAAATATTTACCCGCCTGGATCTGGCACGTTTTTGCCCATCACATGCACAGGATTTAAAAACAAAAATTAAAATACCTATAATAGACGGTATTATTATCTTTGACCTTCCACCATTAGAGTTTCGTGTTATTAAGGTGGATATAAAAAAGCCTCGGTAAAAAACCGAAGCCTTTTTAATTATTTTTCTCTTTTTATTCTTCAGTTTCCTCGTCTTCCAGTATCCTGTGGCCGCTTTTCTTTTTCTTTTTCTCTAGGATGTCTTCAAGCTGCGGCGGGAACAAGGGTAATTCAAATATATCTTCACAAATCGACTCTGCAAATTCTTCACATGGAGGAATTTCACAGAATCCAAAGGAAGGTATTAACAACTCAACCTTTGCAACGATTTTCAAGATAATAGTAATACACACATCTACATTAAATCTGAAAGTTTCCCCAGGAATGAATTTACCCGATACACAAACTGCATTTACAATGCTTTCCAATTGGAATGGTATAACAGATTCATCAGGTACGTAAAGGATTACATCCTTTGGAATGGTTATTACTGCCATTCCACTTCCCTGCCTGCATTCACTGTCCTCAAAAATAACCTCAATGGGGATCTCAACCTTGGTTCTTACACGTGCAAAATTGGGACGATCAGGAAGCCGATCAATGCGCGTTCCAATAAGCTTCCCTTTGGTTGTGGTGCTTCTGCAGCTTACAAAAGTAAGCGGCGGTTCAAAATTATGTCGTCCTTTGGATACTTCAGTCAGTACAATTCTGACGTCGTTCAACGTCTCCTGCTGAAGACATGAATCATATACCTTGTTTACCTGAATGCATACTTTTTCACGTATTCTTTTCAACTCGTCAAAGCCAATTCTTCCTGGACAACGAGGATTGCCTTCATTCTTATAGGAATAAAAAGACATCTGCTACCCCCCTTTTCCTAATGGAATCGTAAGAGAATTAAGTTCTCAATAGCATGATATGACAGATGCAACGTGATTGTGTATCAGGCAGTGATATTTTGCATAGCTTTTTCATATGATTATATTAAATTTGGAATACTGGAAGTGATAAACATGACTATTCCCAGTTTTTCATGTCTCATAACAGAGCCACTGGGCAAGAAATGGTACTTCAGAACGTCCGATCAACAAGTATTAGAATACATTTGGACTGAGAACAAAGAATGGTCACTGCCGGTTCAAATAGATGGACAGCCCATTAAACAATTCAGAGTAACAATAGATAATAATGATAGGATTCATCTGCTTTCTTACAATACATTAAGACAAGTTGTATATTACAAATGGGATGGAAAACAGTGGCTGCACCGCTTATTACACCGAATAGGATCTCGTTTTGAAAATGTTTCTTTCTTAGAAATCCTATCTACAGATGATCGGATCCATGCATTTTATTATATTGAAAATGCATTGCAAAGGTCCAGGGAGTATTTAATCCATTCATGGCTAGAAACGGATAAATGGCAAAACAATGTTCTCCTGAATTCTATGTCTGACCAAAGAGTGTGTATACAATTGATTATAAATGATAACGAAGGCAACTTGTTCGGTATATATACCAAAACGACACGTAATGAAACAAACTGTTATTACATTTATTACAATAAGCTAAATACATCTTGGTCTAAATCAATTCTCCTATTTCGGACAAATGATGATTGCAGCCATTTCAACGGATGCACAGATTCTAATGGAAATTTGCATATAATCTGGCGGGAACAGAGGAAGTCAAAGCATAGATTGTTTTATAAAAAAATTCATAAAACAGCTTCGCAAACTTCCAGTTTAATCTGCATTGCAGAAAGTGAAACCATGCCAATACAACATCCTTGCTTAGAAGCAAATGATTTTATACTTTGCTTTTGGCAGCAGGATGGGAGAATTTGGTTCAGACGAGGTGACATATCAGGCAGGCATTGGCAGAATGCACAGGAACTATTTAAAGGTTCAGTTAGATTATATAGAAAAATAACAAGAACCCTGGATGGGAATTACTATTTTCGTACTGAAATAGGCGAAGGTTATCCTAATTTTTCATGGACAGTCAATACTTTGTTAACAGAAAACACTAAAGAAGGATTAACAAACATTAAGGAAGATGTAGATAGCCCTGCATCAGTTTTGAATATAGTAGAAGAGCAAATGCATTGTCAAATAGAAGAAATTAATAACAAAATTGAGAAACTCCGCATGGATATAAAAGAAATTGATGAAAGAATGGATGAGTTTTATTCTGCACTTTTTCAGCTGCAGGATTATATTAAGAAAAGTGAAAGAGTTTCTTTTGAAAGAAATGCAGAAATACAAAGACTGGCATTCGAGCTTGAGCAAATTCGTATGAAAACAAAAGATTACGATACAACAAATAGCAGTAAGAATGATGCTGATATAATAAAACCGCCGCCTAAAAATATAGATTCAGGCAGCGGCGAAATACAAGTAGGAAATATCAGCATTCTTGTCAACCAAGACGATAATCCGGATGGAGATTAGGTGTATGAATCTATATAAGATAACAGTTCATCCAGTCCCTGCTTAGTAACTACTGAATATGGTATTACGGGCACGTTATTCGAAAATCCCAGTAGTTTTCTTATTGATAATGCTTGAGGATTAATCCTTGTTTTCCCCAATTTATCAGCCTTGGACGCTGCCAGCAAAACCGGAACTTCGTTATACCTGATCCATTCTGCCATCTGTTTATCGTCAGCAGTAGGATTATGACGTATATCTACTACCATTATTATAAACTTCAACTGAGAAGCCTTACTAAAGTATTCATCCATCATAAGGCCCCATTTTTCTCTCTCTGCTCTTGAAACCTTTGCAAAACCATATCCAGGCAAATCCACAAGATAAAAAGCATCATTGATAAGATAAAAATTTATAATTCTTGTTTTTCCTGGCTGACTACTGACCCTTGCCAGCTTATTCTTCCGTGTCAACCCATTGATCAAAGAAGACTTTCCTACATTGGATCTGCCAACCATGGCAATCTGAGGCCGGCTATCCTTTGGAAAACCTGACGCATTAACAGCACTGGTTATAAATTCAGCTTTTTTGATCACCATTTTGACTTTGGCCCCCTGGTGCATGATCCGGCATTCTAACAAGTGCATGCGAAAGAACTTCATCCATTGTTTCTACCGGTACTATTTCTACTTTTTTCTTGACATTGTCTGGTATCTCATCCAAATCACGTCTATTTTCATATGGAATCAATACTTTCTTAATTCCTGCTCTATGAGCAGCGAGGATTTTTTCCTTTAATCCCCCTACTGGAAGAATTCTACCCCTTAGGGTTATCTCGCCTGTCATGGCTACTTCCCCACGGGCAGGTATTTCAGTCAAAGCAGATATTACAGCGGTTGTCATAGTAATGCCTGCAGAAGGACCGTCTTTGGGAATGGCACCTTCAGGTATATGAATATGAATATCCATTTTCTCATGAAAATCTTCCTCTAAACCAAACTGTTTTGCTCTCGATCGGATAAAGGAGAAGCCGGCCCTGGCGGATTCCTTCATAACATCCCCCAGCTGTCCGGTTAATACAAGCTTTCCTGTGCCAGCCATAGTTGTAACTTCAATAGATAACGTATCTCCTCCCACTGAAGTCCAAGCAAGCCCGGTCACAAGGCCGACTGAATTATTCTCTTCGGCTTTATCATAATGAAAGCGCGGCGGTCCGAGATATTTTCTTAAATTACTGCTGGTTACTCGAACACTGGCATTACCTGTTTCAAGTATTCTTCGAGCGGCCTTACGGCAAATAGCCGATATTTGCCTCTCCAAGTTACGTACGCCTGCTTCACGTGTATAATAATTAATTATATCCCTTACGGTTGTCTCAGACATAATCAAGCTTTTTTCAGGCATTCCATGCTCTTTCATCTGCTTGGGTATTAAATACTTGGATGCAATATTCAGCTTTTCTTCCTCGGTATAACCTGAAATCTGAATTACTTCCATCCTGTCAAGCAAAGGGCGAGGTATGGTATCCAAAGTATTGGCAGTTGTAAGAAACATTACTTTGGAAAGATCAAAAGGAAGATCCAAATAATGATCCCGGAAAGCAAAATTCTGTTCCGCATCCAAAACTTCCAGCAACGCAGATGCAGGGTCACCTCTGAAGTCATGACTCATTTTATCTATTTCATCCAGCAGGAATACAGGATTTTTGGAACCTGCCTGCCTTATTGATGAAATTATTCTGCCCGGTATAGCTCCAACGTAAGTACGCCTATGGCCTCTGATTTCCGCCTCATCTCTAACCCCGCCTACTGACATGCGCACAAATCTACGGTTAAGGGCTCGTGCTATAGACTTAGCGATGGAAGTTTTACCTACTCCGGGAGGGCCGACAAAGCAAAGAATAGGGCCTTTCATATTCTTGGTCATCTGCCTGACTGCTAAATATTCAATTACACGCTCCTTGACCTTCTCAAGACCGTAGTGATCTTCATCAAGAATTCGTGCTGCACGCTTCAGATCCAGGTTGTCTTCTGTTTCCACATTCCAGGGCAGATCCAAGATCCAATCAAGATAGGTGCGTATAACAGTCCCTTCCGCAGATCCAGGCCCCATTTTTGAAAGCCGGTTTAATTCTCTGATTACCTTTTCATGAGCCTCATCCGGCAGATCTGCTTTTTCAATTTTTTCCTGATACTCTTCTATTTCACCTGCTATACCGTCACTTTCACCCAATTCTTTCTGTATGGCTTTTAGTTGTTCTCTTAAATAGTATTCCCGCTGGAGCTTGTCAACTTGTTTTTTTACTCGAAGATTGATTTTATTCTCAATCTTAAGTATTTCAATTTCCCTGATCATTATTTCGTACAGGGTTTCCAGTCTTTCTACCGGATGAAAAGCTTCCAGCACTTTCTGTTTATCCTCTGTACGAACCAGAACATTGGCTGCGATAACATCGGCAAGTCTTTCCGGATCTTCCAAATTGTTAACAGTAAGCAAAGTTTCGGGTGATATTTTATTGCTCAGTTTTACATAATCTTCAAAACTTGAGAGCACTTTTCTGGAAACAGCTTCCATTTGAAGTTCCAATTCTGCCTTGTCATACTTGACTGGGGTAGCTAATACCACTTCGAAAAAAGGTTCCTCTTTTGTATATTCCAGAATCTTAGCCCTTTCAAGTCCTTCCACCAATACCCGTATTGTCTCTCCAGGAAGCTTCAACAGCTGCTTAATTTTTGAAATTGTCCCTACTTCGTATATATCGTCGATTTCTGGCTCTTCTATCTTTATATCTTTTTGGGTGACCAAAAAAATTTCCTGGTTATTTACCATAGCTTCTTCCAAAGCTGCAATGGATCGGGCACGCCCTACATCAAAATGCAGAACCAAGTAAGGAAATATAGTTAAACCTCTTAAAGGCAGCATGGGCAGCCTTTTTACCGGTTTATCACTCATTAAATTATTCACTCCTCGCAAACTTCCATTATAAGCACTACAAACGGCTTTTTAATCGATTTCATTATATCGAATTTTACCGGCATGTGCAATCGCAGCCTTTATCCTCGGATGTCGATGCTGACAGAACATTTGTTTCATAAATGATAGTATTGGATGAGGTTCTTGATCCGGTGGTGAAAATGGCCGATTGCAGAACTTCTTCTACCCGCTTGACAGGTAATACATTTATTTTGTAATTAGTAAAAATTTCCTGCCAGTTTTCTGCCGGAATCAATACTCTTTCTGCGCCAGCCTGGATTGCTGCTGATATTTTAGCAGGAATGCCTCCCACAGGTCTTATTTCTCCTCGGATAGACACTTCACCTGTCATAGCTGTCTTATTATCAACCGGCATTCCTGTTATAGCAGAATAAATTGCGCTCATAATAGCAAGACCAGCTGAAGGTCCATCTACAGGCATGCCTCCAGGAAAATTAAGATGAATATCAAAATCCCTTGGATCTATATTGGAGAAAATACGCAGTGCAGTTATGACATTATCCACCGAAGCCCTGGCAGTGCTTTTTCTGCGTATTCTTCTTCCTTCATTTCCCATCTCCTCTTCATCCACTATACCCGTTACTGTTACTGTGCCCTTTCCTTTAGAGGTCTTTACTGCCGAGGCCTCCACTTCAAGTAAAGCACCAAGATTAGGTCCGTATACAGCTAGGCCATTTGCATATCCTATCGTTGGTACATCATTAATTTTTCTCTCAGGCCTAGGTGTATAATTTCCATTGTTAATCACCCATTCTACGTCCTGAGCAGTAATATGGTTTCTTGCTTCTGTAAGCGCTATACCGCCCGCCAACTGCACAATATTAACTGCATCCCGCCCATTATCAGCATACATACTAATTTCTTGCACCGCTTTTATTTCAACGGTAAAGCCGCCCTTCTCAGCAGCATTCTTTGCTATAATGCCGATTTCATGCTGGTTTAAAGGTCGAAAAAACACCTCCAAACAGCGAGAACGTATTGCTTGCGGTATTTCTGAGGGGCTTCGAGTTGTAGCACCTACCAATCGGAAATCAGCAGGCAGGCCTTTTTGAAAAATTTCATGGATATGTTTCGGTATATTTGGATCCTGGGAATTATAATATGCACTTTCCAAGTAGACTTTTCGATCTTCCAATACTTTCAACAATTTATTCATTTGAACAGGATGCAGCTCTCCTATTTCATCTAAAAACAGAATACCGCCATGAGCTTTTGTAACAGCACCAGGTTTTGGTTGAGGAATACCAGCAATTCCGAGCGGACCAGCCCCCTGATAAATCGGATCATGTACAGAACCAATCAAAGGATCTGCTATGCTTCGTTCGTCAAAACGTATGGAAGTAGCATCCATCTCAATAAATTTTGCATTATATTTGAAAGGTGAATTTGGATTCTTCTTTGCTTCCTCCAATACTAATCTTGCAGCACATGTTTTTCCGACCCCTGGGGGACCATAAATGATGACATGCTGCGGGTTAGGTCCACATAAGGCGGCTTTCAATGCTTTAATCCCGCTTTCCTGACCCACAATATCCTTAAAATCCTTGGGCCGTGTTTTTTCCGCCAAAGGTTCGCTTAAGGAAATTTCCCGTAATCGCTGCAATCGTGTTAATTCTATTCGAGATTCCTTCTCAACAGCCGATTTGTTGTTCTGCTGTCCTTTCAACTGATTTAAAAAATATAATCCAATGACTATTGCAAAAAATAGTTGTATAATCATTACAATTTCTGTCACTGTGACAATACCTGCCTTCATATTAACTTTTAAACTACAAAACTATTATGTGGTAAGTACAGGTATTTTATCCGGTTGGAAATAAAGAGCAGAAATAAAAAAGGGCTATAAATGCCCTTTAATTAATTAAGTATTATTATGTTTTAATCAGGAAGCACTTTCCTTTTTTGTTTTAGGTTTTCTAACCTGTTTCTTCTGCTTTTGACCATCCATTATAATAAGCATAGGCTCCTGCTTATTCAAAACCGTATCTTTTGTAATAATACATTTCTCAATATCATCACGTGAAGGGATCTCATACATTACATTCAGCATAATGTCTTCTAAAATAGCCCTCAGACCTCTGGCTCCAGTTTTTCTCTTAATTGCCATTTTTGCAATTACTTGAAGAGCTTCATCATCGAATTCCAATACTACACCGTCCATTTCAAACAACTTCTGATACTGTTTTACCAAAGCATTTTTTGGCTCCTTAAGTATTCTTACAAGAGCCTCTTCGTCCAGAAAATCGAGGGTGGCTATAATGGGAAGCCGCCCTACAAATTCAGGAATCAGACCGTACTTAAGCAAATCTTCAGGTAAAATCTTTTCAAGAACTTCCCCTATATCCTGACTTGATTTACTTCGAATATCAGCACCAAATCCAATAGATCTCTTTCCAATTCTGTCAAGAATAATTTTATCTATACCATCAAAAGCCCCACCGCATATAAAAAGGATATTGGTGGTGTCTATCTGAATGAATTCCTGATGAGGGTGTTTGCGTCCTCCTTGTGGAGGAACGCTGGCAACAGTCCCTTCTAGGATTTTAAGCAATGCCTGTTGTACGCCTTCTCCAGAAACATCCCTTGTAATAGATGGATTTTCAGACTTTTTTGCTATTTTGTCAATTTCGTCAATATAGATAATGCCTTTTTCCGCTCTTTCTATATCATAATCTGCAGCCTGAATAAGTTTTAAAAGAATGTTTTCCACATCTTCGCCTACATAACCTGCTTCTGTTAAAGAAGTAGCATCGGCCATGGCGAAAGGAACATTTAATACTTTCGCTAAGGTTTGGGCAAGCAAAGTTTTTCCTGATCCGGTAGGCCCAAGCATAATAATATTACTTTTCTGAAGCTCTACATCATCATTGCTTTTTACTTCACTGTTAATCCTCTTATAATGGTTATAAACAGCCACGGCCAGAACTTTTTTGGCGCGTTCCTGGCCTATTACATACTGATCCAATACCTGCTTAATCTCAGCAGGCTTAGGTATATCTTTTAAATCCAATTCAGAAGCATCTTCAAATTCTTCTTCAATTATCTCCTGGCATAATTCAATACATTCATCGCAAATATATACGCCAGGCCCGGCAACAAGACGTCTGACCTGATCCTGTGTTTTGCCGCAAAATGAACACTTAAGCTGCTTCTTATCGTCATATCTTGCCATTTCTTCACCTCTTGTCCGCTATTTACGGGGAACAATTACTTCATCTATTATTCCATATTCTTTTGCTTCCTCTGCAGACATAAAAAAGTCTCGATCTGTGTCCCTTTCAATTTTCTCCAGAGGCTGGCCTGTGCGTTCAGCTAATATTCTATTTAAGCTTTTTTTCATCCTTAGAATACGCTCAGCATGTATTGCAATATCCGATGCTTGTCCCCGAGTCCCCCCAAGGGGCTGATGTATCATTACCTCACTGTTTGGCAGTGCATAGCGCTTTCCTTTTGCGCCAGCAGCCAGCAAAAAAGCTCCCATTGAAGCTGCCATACCTATACAGATGGTAGAAACATCACATTTAATATACTGCATGGTATCATAAATAGCAAAGCCAGCAGAGATAGAACCTCCCGGGCTATTTATGTAAAGTTTAATATCTTTATCCGGATCTTCAGATTCCAGGAAGAGCATTTGAGCAACTACCAAGCTTGCTGTTACATCATTTATTTCCTCACCAAGAAAGATGATCCTTTCCTTCAACAACCGGGAAAAAATATCGTATGATCGTTCCCCCCGGCTAGTTTGTTCTACCACAATGGGTACTAAACTCATAATAATCCTCCTTCCTTATACACAGGTGATACAATGCCGGTATACCTATGTTAGTCCTCAGAGTCCTCGCCTTTTTCTTCCTTATTCTTCTCCTCTTTATCCTGATCAATGACCTTCTCTACTATCACAGCTTCATTCATTAGCATATCTATGGTCTTTTGGACCTGAATACTGTAATCCATCTGTTCAGTATTAGTACCAAATGTTTTCTTAATGTCCTCAACATTCATCTTATACTGTTCAGCCATTTTTTCGTATTCTTTTTCCCGATCTTCATCGGTAACCACTATAGCTTCAGCCTTAACTAAAGCTTCAAGCACCAATTGTGTCTTAACTCTATTGTATGCACTATCTTTGTATTGTTCCCTTAACAGATCAATAGATGTATTTGTCATCTGCAAATATTTTTCCAAATTCATCCCGGTATAGCTAAGCCGCATTTCCATATCCTGCAACATTGTGTTAATCTCATTTTCTACCATAACATCAGGAATGTCAACTTTAGCATTATCCACTATCTTGGAAATCAACTGATTTTCCATTTGATCTCTGGCATTCTGGTCTGCAGTTTCCTGGAGCTTGCGTTTTAAGTCAGCCTTATACTCTTCCAAAGTAGCAAATTCACTGACATCCTTTGCAAACTCGTCATCTATTTCAGGCAGTTCCTTTTCTTTTATTTCATGTATCTTAACGTGGAAAACAGCTTCCTTTCCTTTAAGATCATCAACATGATAATCTTCAGGGAAAGTAACTGTTATATCCTTTTCTTCTTCCTGTCTTAAACCTATTAACTGGTCCTCAAAGCCAGGTATAAACCGACCGGATCCAACCTCCAATGTCTGCTTTTCAGCAGTGCCTCCTTCGAAGGGTTCACCATCAATCATTCCTGTGTAATCGAATGTAATGAGATCACCCTTTTGAATTCCACGGTTTTCTATAGTAATCCACCGGGCGTTGTCTTCAGCTATATGTTCCAATTGATGTTCAACGTCTTCATCCGTTACAGTGTACTCAACCTTTTCTATTTCTATACCCTTATATTGGCCAAGCTCAACATCGGGTTTTACATCTACTTCAGCAGTTAAAATCAGGTCTTTCCCTCCGCCAATTTGGGCAATATCCACTGTCGGACTGGCTACTGGCTCAATGCCAGTCTGTTTTACTGCCTCATCATATACTTTTGGAAAAAGCTCATTTACAGCATCTTCATAGAATACAGCTTCCCCATAATACCTTTCAATAATTCTTCTTGGCACCCTGCCCTTGCGGAAGCCAGGAACAGAGATATGTTTTCTGTTCTTTAAGTATGCTTTTTGCATGCTCTCTTCAAAAGTTTCAGACTCAACATGGATTTCCAGCTTTACTTTTTTATTATCCAGTATTTCTTTTGTAACTTTCACTATGTGTCCTCCTTAACGTTCCATTAAAAACTCTGATAATTAATTGTCTATATTATATATCATTACCCGTATTAACATAAGTCTAATCTTTTAATACACGAATAACAGGTAATGGCACAAAAATTCCTAAGGTGTATCTTAACACACTTGATTATTGAATGCAATAGAACTAACTGGACATTTTTTCTAGTCATATATTATGTAGTTAGTAGTGTGTAATTGCCCTTAATTGATTGGTATTGTATAATAATTAAAATTTATATTTTCACACCTTGAAAGGATGGTATTTTATGTCTGAACTCTTACAAGGAAAAAACATATTAATAATGGGTGTTGCCAACAAATGGAGTATTGCCTGGGGTATTGCCCAATCTTGTGCCAGGGAAGGTGCTAACTTGATTCTTACATATCAGAATCAGCGTTCGAAGAAAGCAGTTGCACAACTTTCTGACAATCTTCCCAATTCTTCTATATACCCTTGCGATGTAGAAAAGGATGAAGAAATCCAGCAGCTTTTTGATTTTATCAAAAATGATTATGGGATACTACACGGTATTGTCCATAGCCTAGCATTTGCCAAAGGAGAAGAGCTTGCCGGGTATTTTTACAACACCTCCCGTGAAGGCTATCTGTTGGCACAGAATATAAGCTCTTATTCTCTTACTGCAATTGCACGATGCGCAAGGCTGCTTATGACTCAAGGAGGAAGTATAGTTACCTTATCTTATCTTGGCAGTGAACGAGTACTTCCAAATTATAATGTGATGGGAGTAGCAAAGGCTGCACTGGAAGCCTCAGTTAGATATTTGGCAAACGATTTGGGTCCAGAGCGAATCCGGGTTAATGCCATTTCTGCCGGGCCTATTAAAACCGTATCAGCCAAGGGCATAAAGGACTTTGCTTCCTTCCTTGAAATATATACGAAAAAAGCTCCGCTCCGCAGAACCATAACTCAGCAGGATGTAGGAGATACAGCTGTTTTTTTAATGAGCGATCTTTCCCGGGCTATAACAGGCGAAGTTATACATGTAGATGCAGGATATCACATTCTTGGATAAAAGTTTTATTTAAATTCCATATTATCTACGAATACCTCCTGAAAGCCTGCCTTATTTGAGAGTTCTACATATCCTGTTGCTTTCCGTATTTTTTCAGCGGCTTCCATGAAACCGCCAGACTTTATGACCATCTTGGCTCCGGTTAAAGCAGCATTGCCTATAGATATTATCTTCCCCTTACATTCAGCAGGCAGCAATCCAATTCTCATGGCGTGGTACTGGTTGATATAGTTTCCAAAACCGCCGGCTAAATAAACTTTTTCGATATCATCATAATTTATATTCATTTCTTCCATCAATATTTGTATTCCTGCGGCAATGGCAGCTTTGGCCAGTTGAATTTCTCGTACATCTTTTTGTGTAATAAATATTTGTTTGGCAGCCTTCTCTCCTTCATTAGCGATAACAAAGGAAGGGCTGCCATTATATACACTTATTCTTGAAGCCAAATCTGATGGCAGCTTATCCTGAGCTTCTTCACGGGTCACCATGCGTCCAAATGAATCTATAACGCCTGAGTCTAGCATTTGTGCTACCATGTCAACTATACCTGAACCGCATATTCCAATAGCCGGTTTGTTTCCTATAGTAGTAAAAGACAAACCATTGGGAGTAATATCTATTTTGTTTATTGCCCCACGCACTCCTCCTATACCGCATTGAATGTGAGCACCTTCCAGCGCAGGACCTGCAGCTGCTGCACAGGACAGCAAGCCGTCTTTATTTCCCAAAACTATCTCTCCATTGGTGCCAATATCGATTAATAGTGAATAACCAGAATTCTCCAACATATTCGTTGCAAGAATGCAGCTAACGGTATCAGCACCGATATAACCAGCAATCATTGGAAGAGAAGTTATTGCGGCATTGGGATTAGTTTTAATCCCCAGCTCTTTTGCTTGAATTGTGGGGAGATGAGTGGTTACAGGGTTAAAAGGTGAGCATGCAATATTCTCGACTGGCATGCCGGCAAATAAATGTATCATTACCGTATTACCCACTAGATTTATGTGATATATATTCTCTGCAGAAATACCGAATTGGCTTTCGAAATAATCAGTCATTTTATTTAGTTCATCCAAGAGGAGTTTTTGCAGTTCTTGAAGACCTTTCTTATATTCGATGGTATGCGTTATGCGGGATATAACATCATCTCCAAATGTTTTTTGTGGATTTAAACTAGTGTAGATGCCAATCTCATCCCCACTGTTCAAATCAATCAAAGTGCCAGCTATTGTAGTAGTACCTATATCTACAGCTGCACCATAGAGCATATCAGTTGTATCCCCGCCTTCCAATGCTATTACCGTATTGCCATGGAGCACAGCTGTAACTTTATACGTATTTTCCTTTAAAAGCTGGGCAAGAGACCGCAACAATTCCAGATCTAGTATCTCAACATCTCCGAGTACCATTTTTAATCTGTCAAAATCACTGGTTTGATCTTTGGTGGTTGGTTTTGGCAATTCCAGGTATACTTTTCTTACGCATGGCTGCAAAGCAACTTCATAATCACCATCAGTCATAATATTTGCTTCTTCATTCCATGAGTCCGGTATCTCTATTTTTAATTCCTCGTTCAACATAGTTTTACATGCCAAGCGCCAGCCAATTTCCCATTCATCCAAACTAATCCCTCTCAAACCAGGATATGGCATTGACAGTGCATTTTCTCCTTCGAGAACACGAACCCGGCATTTTCCACACACTCCTTTGCCGCCGCATGGGGAAGGAAGAGAATAGCCCTTTTTTCTAAGCCATGTTAGTAAATTTTCACCATGCTTTACTTCAGTTTTATAGATTTTCATAATGTATTCCCCCTAATAGCTGTTTTCTTTCTAATTATTTCTTTAATTACCAATATCGTTTCTTGTATCATTCTATTGTTTGCAAAGGTCTTTTTTATATCTTCCTTAGCTCGACAGCCATATTGTTTTGCCTTTGCCGGATTATCCAATAGAAATTGCAAAGCTGTTCGCAGTTCATTTATATCTCCCGGCTCAATTAATATCCCATTTCGTTCATGTGTAATTACTTCTGTAATTCCTCCTGCAGCAGATGCCAAAACAGGCAAGCCAAAAGACATGGCTTCCAGTATGGTTATGCCCAGTCCTTCAGACAGGGTAGGCAAAACGAATATGTCAAACGCTGAATAATAGTTATGTATATCAGCAACACTGCCCGTAAAAATTACTTTCGATTCAATTCCAAGTTCAGCAGCCAGCCTTTTTAGCTTTATTTCTTCAGGACCCGAACCTACTATCATAAGCCTGATTCCTGGATTTTCATCCAATATGTCAGGCACCGCCTTTAGAAGAATGTCAATTCCTTTAGATGGAATAAGTCTGGCTACGGAGCCAATCAAAAATTTATCCTTTTCAATATTATAGCTCTTTCTAATCTTTTCTCTGTCAGTTATCGGCCATTCTGAAATTGAATTACGTATTACTTTAAGTTTATTCTTTTCCAGCCCCATGTTCTCAGTTAAGCTTTTTTTAATGGCATTGGAAACACATATAATTGCATCCGTCTTACCAGCCATCCACTTTTCAAGGCTGTGAATCAGCTTTCTGGATAATTTGCATCGTCCGTAGGTAACAAAATTATGAACCGTATATAGGCTTAAAACACCAGTGATTAAACAAGCTGCTCTCCCTAACAAACCTGCTTTAAATCCATGGCAGTGTAAGATATCTGGTCTATGTTTTTTTATCAAAAAGACAATTCTGCAAAAAACAATAATGTCAGAAATTGGATTGATAGTTTGGGAGATTTTAAAAGGAATTACATGTATGCCTGCGTCCTCCATTATTCTCTTGCTGCTCTCATTAAAATTGCACAAAGCAATAACGTTTATTCCCTGAGCAGACAAGCCCTTAGCTAAAGACAAAAAATGGGTTTTCATGCCGCCTTCTGCATCTCTTATAAGTTCCATTACTTTCACTTATCATTTACCTTCCATAGAATCTTGTTTTCCTTATCCGGCAGGTAATCTATTACAACCAGAATTGCGGACGGCGCAGTATAAATCATGGATGTGCCTGCTGCCACTATCCCGGAATCATTTACAATCAACGCAGTTATGCATCCGATTATACCAGCGATAATCCCTTTGAAAAAGAAGGGATGCTTATCTGAAACGGTTCTTAATATACCAACTGGCCGAAACATTAACAAGGCTATGCTCAGCAATGATAAAAGAAAAACTCTGGTCCAAATGGTATATCGGATCAGCTTGATATTCATCTCAATCTTTCGCTTTATAATTAAGAAAAGCTCCATTACACCATTATTTCGAATCAATGACACCGTCTGACCCATATGAGTTTGGATGTTGGCTGGACGGCTGTTGTCCAGGAGGAATAAAACAGTTATAAAAACTGCCGTCATAATGCCAACAGTTATCATATGTCTCAATTTGATTTTACCCTGCCAGTTTAATAATATATAGGATGCAGAAGCTGACAATAATGAAATTGTGCCCCCTACATTAGCACCTAACATAGGATGGGCCAGCATAATCACAGCTAATAAAAATATTGGAAATATAAACCATACTGAAGTGTAGCTTTTTTTCATGCTCCATAATTCTCTGACTGAACCTTCCCAAATGCATGCTGCACCTATTATAATACCCATATATTCATTCCCAATGCCGTAAAAACGAGCACCGCTTATAATATCATACCCAAGGGGAGATAGTGATATCATTTTTTCGCCAGTCAACTGGTCAATAAACAATAGAAAAACAATTATTGCACATATTGTGCTTATTTTTTTAAAAGTATTCTGCTTCCATATATATATGAATCCAGTAAATGACGCAGCAAGCAGCCAGGAAAGAACTAAATTAAATACATAGGCAGGTCTGTGGAAAAGGGGCATAAGCAAATAAGCTATAGGAACAGACATAATAAAATAAAGAAAAACTCCGGCTTGAGCAGTATATTTCCTGAGGAGAATAATACTTAAAAGGGAAGCTGACAGCAGAATAATCAGTACAGCAACATAGCTTCTTAACAAAGAAGCCCGCTGATTATGAACATCTTTTAAACGTTTATTGTATTCGAGCAATTCATTTAATTCCATTTTAGTGCCGGTAGAATATATCTTCGAGCCTATTTGCCCGCTATAGGGCAGGATATTATAAAAGCTGAGTATGGTGGCTCCTATATCCAAATTTGTAATAATTCCAGCCTTTTGAGTGGAAGCTGAAGACAGCAAACCTTTTGCATAGCCTTTGCCGGCTATAATTACCGGGGTTAGCCGATTATTTTCTGCTAAATCATCAGCAGGTCCTAAAGGAGTTACAATAATAATTACATCCCGTTTAAGGTTAAGTCTTTTCAGCAGTTTCCCAACAAAAGCATCACTTTCTTTAACTGCTGTCATTTTATAATACTCATTCATCTCATCAACAGCAAAATGTCTGAAATCTTCTGCCCGGGATGTATCTCCTAATTGTATTGCAAAAACATCGATTGAGTCCCATAGTTGGTTTACTATCTGAATCAATCTATCATAATCCGTACGTATCCCGAAAGGTCTCCTGCTGTCAGAGATCAAAAAGCTGCCATCTATGCATCCGGCAGGGACTATGCCATTTTCATTCATCATAAGGGATACAAGATAACGCTTATATTCCCCGGGTATATCACAATTTCCTATAACTGCACAGCGTATTCCTGCCTTCTCCAATGCTGCGCCTAAAGCACCGATAGTTACTGTATATGGCCTTTTATTGTTCATACGAACCGATTGAGGAAAGCCAAGGTTAACAATTGCTCCTTCAGGAGGCTTATTGCCGGTAAGTTGTAAATATAAATCTCCTGCTCTAGTGCCCAGGACTATCTCATCAACCTGAAATCCGTATGGTGATCTATCAGAAGCAGCTACCCTCGCGCCTGTTCCCATAGTCAGGTATGCATCTTTTTGTGATCGGCTTCCTCCTGTGTTGGTTGTCATTAAAGCAAGCCCGCCTATTTCCAGAATGGAATCTATATGGGGGGTATTTGTCTTTATTAAATCAGTCAAGCTAATGCGGTCAATTACCACCAAAAATGTTTTACCCATTTCCTCATTTATTGGCTTTCGAACAATTTCATTTTTTTGAAAACCTAAATATAAAAAGAGAAATATAGGAATCAGCAAAAAGAAAGCAACTTTTTTGATCACACACATTTACTCCCTTATTCTACTGCTTTCTAAATTGTTCCCATATTTCTCCCTTCCATGCAAAGTAAAAATTAAGCATCTGAAAGTACAGATGCTTTTTCTGATGATAATAAATACCAAAATTTTATGTATGAATTGCCATTAACTTATTCAGGAAACTAATTCTTTTGCCAGCTCTGCTGCTGATGCAGCATCGGGAGCATAACCGTCTGCACCAATTTCGTTGGCAAAACTCTGTGTTACAGGAGCTCCTCCTACCATAATTTTTATCTGATCTCTCAGACCTGCCGCTTTAAATGCTTCAATAGTTTCTTTCATGGCTGGCATGGTAGTGGTTAGGAGAGCAGATAAGCCGACACATTCAACTTCATTTTCTTTAATAGCTTCTATGAATTTCTCGGGCGGAACATCAATACCCAGATCTATTACGTTGAAACCTGCACCTTCCAGCATCATGCCTACCAGGTTTTTACCAATATCATGAAGATCCCCTTTTACTGTTCCCAAAACTACTGTACCAATGGGTTTTACATCTTTTTCCACCAAGAGCGGTTTAATAATTTCCATTCCCGCCTTCATGGCTCTTGCTGCAATCAAAACTTCAGGGACATAAACCTCATTGTTTTTAAACAACACACCTATTTCACTCATCCCGACTATTAAGGCATCGTTTAGTATTTCTGTAGGTTCAACGCCTTCATCTAAAGCAGCTTGTACCAATTCCTTCACCTTAGGCGCGTTACCTGCTTTCAAAAAATCAGCAATTTCTCTTAAGTTAGCCATTATCTTTTCCTCCTCTATCTGCTAGGTTACAATTATTTTAACATAGCAAGATATTTCTGTCTCTATTTGTTATTGTGAATAATGGTAAAATCTTGCTAACTAACTCATAGATGTTTGCTTGCGATATTGGCTGGGAGATACTCCTATATTTTTTTTGAATACCTTGCTGAAATAACCTGGATCATCATAACCTATACGTAAAGAAATGTCCAATATAGTAAGGCTTCTGTCCATCAATAGTTTTTTGGCCTCTTCCATCCGAATGCGGGTAAGGTACTCTAGAAAAGTAATGCCTAGCTCTTCTTTAAACAAATGGCTTAGATAATAAGGACTTATATATATTTTTTCAGCCACGTTTTCTAAAGATAGTTTTTCATGGTAGTTTTCGCGGATATATTGAATTGCTTCTTCCAGTAGTTTTGAGTTTTTGATGCTTCTTGCTTCATATACCGTATCCAAAAAGGTATCCAATACTTTAACTATCCAAAAACATACATCTTCAAATTTGTTCTTTGAGGCCAGCTCACTGATAAAACTGTAATTAAGTCCCAATAATTTGTCTAATTTTGCTCCTCCTTCTACAGCTGCTCTGGAAATGACAACAACCAGCTCCAGAACACGTGCCTTTATCAACTCAATATTTCCTGAAGTATGAAGAAAGATAACCGCCAAAAGTTCATTCAATATCTTTTTGGCTCCCTGGCGGTCTCCCATTCTAACCCTGTTTAACAGCTCATTTTCTTTTTCCATCGGGTATTCTTCATGTTTGACTCTCTCTTCAAGGTAACGAATGCGTTCTTCAGCCTTCTTTTGTTTAAATATCAATTCGGCAAGTTTTGATTGCTGTTCACTGAGTTCTCTTCTTTGCTGAAGAGTGATTATGTTTGATTTGGCAAAATGGTTGGCTGTAATAAACAGCAACTCGGCAGCTGCCTGAACATTTCTACCGTTTAATACCTTAATTTTCCGGCTGGCAGCTAACAAAGCTTCCCTATTTATGTTTAAATCAGATGTACGGTTTAAAAATTCCTGTATAGCAATTTCATCCCATTCCCACATAAGAACTGGACCACATGAAATGCTGCCCAAGTACAAATCTTTAAAAACAATTGGTGCAGCAAACTCTATCAGCCCGGCATGGCATCGGCTGATATAAGGTTCCCCTAACTGAGCAGCAAGCTTACCTGCTTTATGCTTTGACTCCGTGCAGCGTTTTCGTCCCACTGGGTCACTGCGTATTATTTTACAAAAATTACAAAATCCCTCATGCTCTTCGGGAAAAATAACAGATTCTCCCTGAGCATTTACACACATTGCTCCCAGACCGGTTGCCAATACAAAAGAATTAAGCAGTCTTTTCATTTCGTCTATATCAATAATTTCTTCAAGACGAATATTATTTAATTCCTGCATTAATATCCTCCCATAAAATGCTGTAAATATACAATAAATCAGCTGATTATATTATACCTTTTTTCTAGATAGAATAATAAACTTCGTTCACCTTAATTTTCTGCCGATATAACCATTTCAGTGGATTCAGGCTCCTCTATTTCTTGAGACGGTGCAGATTCATCTGAAGGGATTGGAGTTTGTGTTTCTTTTGGCTTTTCGGTTGGTTTGGGTGGCAGGCTGGGAGACGGTTCTGGCGTAGGTACCGGTTTACTATCAAGTTCTTTTTTCAGCCGTGACCAATAAGAATCCAGATCAGAAGCAGCTGTATATATATCAGAGAAGGATTTTATGCTTATTTTTTGATTAATAATATCCATTAATTGCCGCAACTTTTTCTCATTATTGGCATTAAGTCTTCCCTCATATTCAGCCATTTCAACTTCAACTGCTGCCAAAACTCTTTCGGCATATGTCAAGGTATCATTTCGCTTTTTAAGTTTAGGCGACAGATCAGACAGCTGCTTTTTAATTTCATTGGCAAAAAGTTCAATATCTTCTAAATTCCCTTCATTTACAGCTTTATTAAGCACTCTTAGCCCATTTTCTATTTTTAACCTTTCGTCTTCTAATAACACCTGCTCATAATCCGATAGAATCTTATTCGCTTCATTAGCCTGTCTATTAGCCAGAGACTTAAGCTCCTCCAGCCTTCTTTTCAGCTGAGCTTTTATATAGTATACATCATCTTCTTTATCATAACTTGTAATATTTAACCCAAATAATTCATTGATTAACTGATTTTTTTTCTCCTGATCGATACCCCAATAGCTTATATTGTCCATATCCAAATATGTTCCGGGAAGCATATGCCTGTTAACATTGGACATATCCAGCCTGGCAGCAAATAAAGCAAGACTGGCAACCTGTCTGATATTCAGGTTTGTCCAAATTTCATCTTTAATTGAATTAAAAATATCCGGCAGTTTGGTAAGTGCATTGGCAGACTTTAGTTGATTCAATATATCAATAATCAAGCGTTGCTGACGGTCTACCCGATCAATATCACCACCGGCTGTTTTCCTATGACGTGCATATGCAAGAGCCTGTTTACCGTTCAGTTTCTGAAAACCTGGCTCTAATCCGGCATTAGCAACCGGTACATCCACATTATAGTAAATACCTCCCAGGCTGTCTATAATTTCTATAAATACATTCATGTCTATTGCAGCATAATAATGAATGGGAATACCACCGAGCAAATCACTTACTGTTTGTATGGTGGTAGCAAAACCTTCGCCTTCAAAACCTCCCCCATATACAAAAGCAGCATTTACACGGCCTCTTTCCTTGCGCCCGGGAATTTTTACATAGCTGTCGCGAGGAATAGAAAGAAGATCCACCTTATTTTCAGTAAAGTCTATAACAGCCAGTATTATTGTATCAGTTCGGAAAGCACCCATGCTTTTATACCTTTGTTCATTTGCATCAAGGCCAAGAAGCAAGATGTTGAGCTTGTCTTCTTTAAATTGATAGGGCTCTATTTCAGATTCGCCCGAACCAGCCGGAAGTTCTTCATTATTCTGATTTACAGGAATCTCAAACAAGTCCTTCGGACGATTGATTTGATGCCAGAAATGCGCTGCATATCCAACGGCAGACAAAAAAATCATACCTGCCGTAATTAAAATAATACGTTTTTTCATTTATATATGTCCCCCTCAAGATGTAAAGACTAGTATGCCCGCAGCATATACGTCAGAATATAATTAAAGTTTTTATTTATATACAGCCAAAGGAACAATTCGAGACTTTTTTAATACTCCTTGTTTATTGGCATAATCAAAAAGAATTATTACTCTACCCTTCTGATAAGATAAGGGGTCTGTTAAATCCAATCTATAATCAAAGACTTCTATATGAACCTTTCTCTTAATCTGTCCAGGTGAATGGCCTTTCCATTCAGGAAGCTTACAATTCAAATTATCTTCATTCCTCAAAAATTCATCACAAAGCCGGCTGGTTTTTTCATCCATCAATGATTTCAAGCCATTTGGATACCGCCCTGGCTTGCTATGCTGCAGAAAATCAAAAAGAAGCAATTGTTTGAATAAACTAACATCAACAAAAGAAAGTGTTTCTGCAAAATGCAGCAGATATTCATAAAGACTAATATGACTGTGTGATACACAGAAATACCCATAATGTCTCCAATATTCTGCCATACGATCGAATACAATAAAAGCATTACCTTCAGTTTGTCTTATAAGATAAGCAAGTGAGCGATCAAAGCGATGGGAATTATAGTATTTTTCTATTAGTTCTTCTATACGTTTTAACCTTATCAGGTCTTTATAAGACAGCACATGATTAGAGAGCACTTCATAGGGAGGATAACTGGTATAACGATATTTATATTTTTCTTCTTCTTCTCTTAGACCAGACCCTTTCAATAGTTTCAGAAAACCCAGCTGGAGTCTGTGTGGTGACAGCTGCATTACTTTATTTATGGACTGAATCATAGAAGACATGTCTTCCTCTGGCAGACCAGCAATCAGGTCAAGATGAACGTGAATATTATCCATTTTAATTATATTGACAACAGCGCTGGCAATTTTGTCAAGATCAGTCTTTCTTTTAATTGCCTCCAAAGTGTCCTGCTTTGTAGATTGTATACCAATCTCAAATTGAAACAGACCCACAGGTGCCTGAGAAAGAATATCCAACATTTCATCATCTATCAAGTCTCCTGCCATCTCAAAATGAAAATTAGTTTTCCCTCCCAAGTCTATAAGATAGCGAAAAATTTCTTTCGCCCTGGCAGGATTACAATTAAAGGTACGGTCCACTAATTTTACTTGTCTGGCACCTGAACGAATGAAAAAAGCCAACTCTTTTTTTACACGTTTCAAAGATAAGAACCGTACTTTTCCTGTAGTGGAAGACAGGCAATATTGACAGTTGAAAGGACATCCCCGGGAAGTTTCATAATAAATAATTTTATTTTTTAAATCCTGAAATCCATCTTCATAAGCAAAAGGAATATCATCCAGTACTAATGGCGGACGGTTCCCGTTATATATAACTTGTCCATTGCTGCGCCATACTAATCCTTTTACTTGAGCCGGTTCACGATTCTGAACAATGCAATCCAACAATTCCTTGAATGTTCTTTCCCCTTCACCTGATACAATGTAATCTATCAGTTTATTCTCCTGCATCAAATCTACACCGTCATAAGTTACTTCCGGCCCGCCCAATACGATTATACAATCGGGAACAACCTTTTTTACAGTATCTATAACATCAAGTGTTTGCCTGATATTCCAAATATAACAGGAGAAACACAGAACATTCGGCTCTTTTTCAACTAAGTCGGATACAACCTGCTCCAAAGGATCGTTTATAGTATGCTCCATAATATTAATATTGGGATATTCTTTCCGGCAATATGCCTTTAAAGTTCTCAAGGCAAGATTGCTGTGTATAAATTTTGCATTTAATGTAGTCAATAAAATGTTCATAGTAATATTATATATCATTTTTTACTTATATCATCAAGAATTGAAACGTTGGTAAAAGGTCAAAATGGGGCTTGCATTTTTCAAAGCAAGCCGCTATAATATATTGTGTTGTTGCTCAGATGCTGATGTAGCTCAGGAGGTAGAGCACTTCCTTGGTAAGGAAGAGGTCTCGGGTTCGAGTCCCGACATCAGCTCCAAAAAGAAGAACCCTTGAAATGCTTGTCAACAGACATTTCAAGGGTTCTTTCTATTTCTATTCTTCAACAAGCAATGCTCTTACAGGGCTGGCTTCTACATTTTTAATGTTTAGAGGAGCAGCTATAAGGGTATATTCTCCTTCTTTTACGTTTTTAAGCCTTAAACCTTCTAATATGTGAATTCCATTTCCCAATAATATTTTATGCGTAGCATGATCAGGCTGATTTCTTTCAATGCCCAGTGAGTCAATTCCAACCCCTTTAATTTTTCTGCTGGCCAAAAATCGTGCTGCACATTGTTTGACATAAATAAAGTTGGGATTAAATTCTTCTTCAAAAGAATTTTTTGTTTTTAACAAAATAAAATCTCCTTCACTTATATCATGCTTTTCCAAATCATCTTTTGCTATTCCATCTTTTACAAAGGTCAAATCAAAAACTTTACATGGGACTATCATATCTTCTGTTTTGAAAAACGAAGAATCCTGACCACCTTCTATCATATGGAGAGGTGCATCCATATGTGTGCCTGTATGAAGATCCATTTCTATTTTTGTTTCTCTGGCGCCGGTACCGTTTACAAAGTCTCGTGTAGTAGTAAACCTCGGCCTTTTGTTGTTTCTGTTTTTATAAACCTGCATGTCAAAATGAATGGGCATAGAAATATCAATAATTTTCATCAATTGTATCCTCCCTTTATTTAATCATCAGTCATTAAACCAGCGACGTCCATCTTGTTTCATCAGCTCGTCTGCCTCAGACGGCCCCCAGGTTCCTGCCGGATAAATGGGACAATCAGGATTCTGTAAATTCCATGCCTGGGAAATATTATCCATCAGTTTCCAGGAATATTCAACCTCATCCCAACGGGTAAAGAGGGTTGAATCACCTGCCATAACATCAAGCAGAAGCTTTTCATAAGCATCAGGAGACACTTCTCCTACAGCGCAATTCTGGCAAAAGTCCAGTTCCACTGGTATAATTTCATTTCGAGTGCCAGGCTTCTTTCCGTTGAATTTTATAATTACACCTTCTCTAGGCTGAATTTCTATTATCAATCTATTGGGCTCCAAGTTATTAAACTCTTTATAATACAATATTTCTGGCAAAGGCAAGAATTGAACAACTATCCTGGTGGTCTTAATTGGCATTCGCTTTCCTGTCCGTAAGTAAAATGGAACACCTGCCCACCTGAAATTCTCGATTTCAAGCTTCATTGCCATGTAGGTCTCAGTCATTGAATCAGGAGATACCCTGTCCTCTTCCCTATAGGCACGCACCGGTTTCCCATCTATCATTCCTCTGCCATATTGGCCTCTGACCACATTTGTTTTTACCTCTTCAAAAGACATCGGTGTAATAGCTTTTAATACCCTGACTTTTTCATCACGAATATCATGAGTATTTAGACTTACTGGAGGCTCCATGGCAGTCAGCATGAGTAATTGCAGCATATGATTCTGCATCATATCCCTCATAGCCCCTGCTGTTTCATAATACCCGCCCCGGTTTTCCACTCCCAGGGTTTCACTGGATGTTATCTGAATATGATCTATATACTTGTTATTCCATAAAGGTTCGAACATTACATTTGCAAACCTTATCACCATAATATTCTGAAGCATTTCTTTGCCCAGAAAATGGTCTATTCTATATATATTGTCCTCATTAAATACGTCTGTAATAATTTTATTTAGCTTTATAGCCGACTGTAGATCTTTTCCAAACGGTTTTTCGATAACTACTCTTTTATATCCTCTGCTCTGGCTTGTCATTCCGCTTCTTGCCAGATGCTGTACAATTACTCCGAAATGTTCCGGTGCAACAGCTAAATAATAGATCCAGTTTCCATGAGTTTGATATTTCTTATCCAGCTGATTTAAAAATTTCTTTATCCCTTCATATCCTTCAAAACTGGTGAAATCAGCCCTTTTATAATAAAACCTGGAAACTACCTTTTTCAAATCTTCTTCACTGCCTTGATTTTCCCTACTAAAGCTGCGTATTGCATTCTCGGCATCTTTTCTGAATACTTCCTCGGTTTTGTCTCTCCTTCCAATGGCAACCATAGCAAAGTTATCCGGTAACAACCCGGAAACCTTCAGATTATATATAGCCGGATATATCTTTCTATGAGCAAGATCACCCGTTCCGCCAAAAACAATTAGCAAACTGCACATTAAGGTCCCTCCAAACATACCCGAATGATAGTTTATTTACTTGCCTATAAGAGAATATACCACAAGCAGACTGTTTTAAACAATTTAGCTTGCCGCTTGCTTTGCTAAATTAATGAGATAACTCTCTAACATTCAAAACATTTCTAAGAATAGTTTCTGTTTAGCACTTAAGGGGTATATAAATATAAAAAGGAGGAGTTGTTAATATGAAAGACCAAGCTATATTGGAGGCAGCCCTTAGTGAACGTAAAGAATACTTGGAAGACCTGGTTAACAGCTATAATCTTATCCAAGAGCAAATTGCCATCCTTGAGAATGATATCGATCAATTGCTCCTCAAGTTGATGGAACAAAGTAAATAGAATTTGATAATAAGGAATGCAGCCAATAATATTACAAAAACACCGCCTCCATGGCGGTGTTTTGGTTTATAGCTGTTGTTTAAGGAATTACATTGAATTTAACTCCTGGAAGCATTTGTTCCATATTGCGAATAATTGAATTGCTGCTATGCGGATCAGGGGACTCACCCATTACAATTTCAGTAATTTGGTTTTTCTTAGCAAAATTAAGCAAAGTATTCACAATATTATCAGAACGAAGCACTGTCATTTCTGCTCCAGCCTGTTTTGAAACCTGAAAGAGATACTCCAGCGCTTCCCCTTCATCAGGATTTCCAAGTACATTTACCCCTGTCTTTGTAACATGAACTACCTTTAAAGCACCATCTTTCTGCCCATTTACCAGTTTCTGCCCGATCTTAATCAATCGTTCACAGGTTTTCTGGCGGGTAACACAGACCATCACTCTGGGAACACTCATTCTATTAATCTACCCCTTTGCAAACCTATGATTTCCCATATACTTATTATAACATGAGTGCTGATTCCATTCCATTGATATTGTAAAAGTTCATTTTTTGTTTACAAATATTATTCATACTCTCTTTTGCACTCTCTTTATTACTGCTCATCTCCAATAACACGTACAAATACGGTTTTTTCCTTGCCCCCGTATACCGGTCTCAAAAGAACCTTGTCATATCCGGTACTGTTAGCATAAAGCAATTTCATTTCTTTATCTAAGCTTGCAACATTATTCTCTCCTTCTGTAAAAAGGCTGGAATATGATACTTCGACAGGGTTAACTGAATTTCCAATAAAAGCAATATATTCACCAATATTAATACTGATATCCTGAAGTGCAGGAATAATCTCACCGGATTCATCAACCTGATAGGGAATATAATAAGTGACTATCTTTTCTTGTTTTTCCGGAATCAGACGGATTTCTTTCAAAGCACCGTTTATTATCTCAATTTCACCTTCATCAATGTAATTTTGTTCCATTAATGTTACAAGCTGATTTTTTCTGTAGCCGAGTACTCTATAATGAATAAACTGCATATTCTTATTATGTGTAGATATTACTGCCATATCTGGTATTTCACTTGGAAAATAAATCATAAGAACCGGACCAGGCTCATCGCTGTTTTCAAACATGCTGCTGTAAACCATCTCGTAATTTCCGTTATATTCCGAATCCCATATAACTGCCAATAAATTGTCTCCGGTTTGATCCGGCTTACTAATTTTGAAATAATCCAAGAGCTGTGGGGTTGTATCCGATTCACTGAGTTTGATCTTTTCCTGGGATACAGGATCTCCAAGCGAAGCATTTGCCATCTCTATCTGCCTGTTATATTCATTAATAATAAGAGCTGAAAACCCTATAATAAAACAGCATATACATGCAATGGCTGCATAAAGTTTCAAGCTGCTTTTCTTTTTTTGTCTTATTCTGGCAAAAACACTTTTGCGTAAGCTTTCATTATTATATTTGGAAAAAAAACGGTCCGCTTCGTATTTCGCCCTTGACAGCAATGTATTCATATCATTGAAGTCTTTCATTTCATGACCTCCAAGGGTAATGATTGTTTAAGCAGTTTTCTCCCCCTGTAAAGTCTGACTTTTACATTGCTTTCGCTTATTTTTAGTATTTCAGCTATTTCCGATACCGAGAAACCATCAAAGTAATATAATGAAATAGGTATGCGATATTTTTTGGGAAGATCCATGACCATGCTGAATACTTCTCCACCGTCTATTTCTTCAAAATGTTTATTTGTCCTCATGACAGTATGGAACCAATCATCTGCAAGACCTGCTGTTATAAATTTTCTAAAAGCTGCTGATTTGAGATAATCCTTGCATAGGTTTACCGTAATTCGGTAGATCCAGGTATAATAACTGCTTTCTTTCCTGAATCTATCCAAATTACGATAAACCTTTATAAATACTTCCTGATAAATGTCTTCAGCAAGATGCAAATCCCTTAAATAGTAGTAGGCCAGCCTAAGAACTTGCCTGCCAAATCTCCTCATCAAATATTCAAGCTGGGCGTCTTTATCCGTAACGGCTGAGGGATTCTCCTTTTTGTTTTTATTCACAGCCATCTCTCCAAGACTTATGATAGTTCACAGGAAAATCAGGCTCGTATTTCTCTTCTCATGAAAAATATATAAGATAGTGCAAAGCAAATCATATTTAAGGCAATCAGACTCACCAGATGGGGCCAAATCAGCAGTACGCTCTGGAAAAAAGGCAAAGCTCCGGGTATCGCACCTATAAGTCTGTCGACTGTAATAATGCTGACTGTTCTGACGCCAGGATTAAGCAGACATATAGTTGCTTCACTAAACAGGGTTGCAGGTGATATACGATTAATCATCAGCTCCAGGTTGCTGTTTCTCAATTGCATTTCTATGGATGATGTTTCGTCTACAGGAAATAGTGCATCTGATATTACACCTGCCAATAGCCCGACAAATATCGATAGAAACAGCCAGGCAGCAATACAAGCAAGAGCAGATGTAGCTGACTGCTTAAATAATAATGAGAATAGCTGTGATAATGCAAGCCAAATTGACATATAAAAGATGGTTACTACAAAAAATGACAATAGTCTTAAAATTTCTTCAACCGTCGGAGGAATACCTATCATTATTATACCTATAGCTCCTACAGCAATACCTAAGGAAAGCACCATAATAGAAATTACTGTAATTCCTGCTAAAAATTTGCCGTTAATGACATTATCTCTGTGTATAGGTTGAGCAAGCAGACGGCTCATTGTTCCCCTGTTAAGCTCCCCGTTTATGGAGTCAAATCCGATGGCAAGGCCTACTAAGGGCCCCAATAAGGAAATAAAAGATATAAATGAAGGTATGGAATTACCAGAAGCGGTAAAAAGCCTCAAAAATACAAACTCATTTCCTTCCTGAGCAACAGCTTCCCTTATGCCGCTGGCTGCAGCATAAATACTGGCCAGTCCTGTAACTGTAATAAGTATCAAAAGTATTACAAATCTTTTGCTTCTTAAGTGATCAGCCAGTTCTTTTCTATACAGAACCAATAGACTGCTATTAGTCATTGGATCACTCCTCTCTGGCAAAATAACGGCTGTAGATATCATCTAAATCTCTTCCTGTTTGTTTAAGGAACAAAACCTTATAATCATTGTCGCTTAGAAGTCTGAGAAGAGGTTTTCTGATATCGTCTATTGATTCAATAATAATCTGTTCATGATCTACAATTTTAATCTTTATGTCTTCTCTTATTGATTTTATCAGAGATACCAGCTTGTCGTCCACCGGCTCTATATTCAGTTCGAGAGTTAATGGCTTGCCTTTAAATACCTGCTCACCAAGAGTATGAATAGGTCCCTCAGCTATCAGATGTCCCTTTACAAATATGCCTACACGATCGCAAATTTTTTGTATCTGATATAGCTGATGAGAGGAAATTAATACAGTTCTTTTGTCTTCTCTGGCAAGGTCAGCAATTAGATTCAGCATTTCATTGATGCCGGCAGGATCAAGCCCTATCGTGGGTTCGTCCAATATTATTACTTTCGGATCCTTCATTAAAGTGTCAGCTATTCCCAAACGCTGCTTCATTCCTTTGGAATATGTGCCGACTCTTTTATCGCCTACATCAGAAAGTTTTACGCGTTCCAGAAGAGAATCAATCCTTGATTCAATCTCCTCTTCACTCAAACCGTTCAGCCGGCCTGTAAATCTGAGATTCTCTCTTGCTGTCATATCCTCATAAAATCCAACATTGTCGGGCAGATACCCTACCATTCTTTTTATATATATGGGTTCTTTAGTTGTATTGTGCCCGTCAATCGTAGCAAAGCCTGAAGTTGGTTCTGTTAGTCCAAGAAGCATCAGAATGGTTGTAGTTTTGCCTGCCCCGTTAGGACCTAACAGACCAAATATCTCACCTTCATAAATTTCAAGGTTGAGATTATCGACAGCCGTCAGATCTTCATATTTTTTTGTTAATTCTTTGGTCTTAATCATTACATTTCTGCTCATTTTTATCGTCTCCCATACTTTTGAAATACCCAGTACAGGCCAGCAACAAGCAGAAGAATGACAAGAACGCCCACTATACCCCATAGTGTTGAGGTTTTAACCATTACGCGCAATTCAGCGGAATTTTTCACTTCCGGAGTTTCGGCTGAAATGGATACTACATAGTCTCCTGCCAGTGCTTTATCCTCAGGTTGTATATAAGCTCTAATGGTTGCTGATTCTCCTGGAGCGATAGCATCAATAATATCCTGTTCAAATTCTACGTTCCAGCCGCTCGGCTGTTCAGATTTAAGTTTTATACCTTGAAGTTCTGTGCTTCCTGTATTTTGTATCAGGATATCTACCGCTTGCCGTCTGCCCGCAATAGTCTCTGCATTCAGTCTTCCAGAGGGAGTTGTTACTTCCATGCCATAATTACCTGTTATAATAACTTTAAGCTCTGTTACCAAAGTCTCATTTTTAGACGCCACTGTTACCGGAATTACATATTCACCTGCTGTTACGTTTGCAGGCGGTGTTACTTCAACTTCCACTTCTGCTGATTGATTTGCTTCTATTGGAATGCTTGCGATTTGTTTTCTATCACTCTTTGCAATAAAGTTAACCTGCCAGCCTCTTTCAACCTGAGCAGTCAAACTATAGGTCTGTGCTTCACTCTTATTGTTTTTTATTTCCAGTTCAAAACTGAAACTAGTATCGCTGGAGCCTGTCAATTCAGTATAATTGGCAGTCAAAGAGCCTTTGTTTTCAATGTCGGATTTTATATCATATTCCATAACCAGGCGATCACTGATTTCTCCTGATACGGCATTTATTATTACTGTATATTTTCCTTCCTCTACTTCAGCTGGAATCTGAACTGTCAAACTCATTTCCACATCTTCTTCTGCAACATATGCTTTTTCAATAATCCTTCCATCGCCTTCCAGATATGCTTCCCAGCCCTGAGGCAAAGATTCAATTTCTAAGTCCACTGTCATGCCCTGATCGGTTTTATTAGACAATATTATGTCTGTTTGAACATTTTCTCCAGGTTTTGCTGCTATGCTGGGATAAGTAGTATAAATTGTAAGTCCGTCTGCAGCCAGTGCATTATTTGCAGGAATTGAAAATACCAGTAATGATACCATTACGAAAGCAATTAATGTTTTTACAAATTTGATATTTTGAGTATGCATATGTGTTTACCCCCTTATTTATTTTAATGTCCATAACTTAGACGAATTAAAATTCATTAAGGTTACAAAAAAAATACAAAAAAACCATAAACCAAAAACATAGTTTATGATCCTATTTTTGCAATTAAAAATTTATCAAGGATGTGCATATTATTTCCATTCCTCATAGGATTCCAGGGATCCTTGATCTAATCCGGTTAAGGCACATTTATTCCATGGATTCTTTCACCATGGTTAAACAGCTTTGATTAGGATATGTGTTATGACAGCCATGTGCATTTTCAAGCGGGCAAGAAAAAAGCCATTCTATAGACATATACTAATAAGATTTATTATATCGACAGATTTTGCATTTACTGTTTTAAATACTGATTTATTCTTCTTTCAAGTATTCTTAGAGAGCTTTCAACATTCTTGTCATACTGTATAATTTCTTGAATTCCAGCATTTGCTATAGTGACAGCTTCATTGTATTTGAGAATTTTAGGAGCAACAGCTCCTTCCTCTATTACCCTACTGAGCAGTAAATTGTCTATTACTTTTTCGCTCTCGTCCATTCCTTCCCGCAATATGCTTTCAGCCATCTGGGATCTGGTAACATTCTTTATTACAGAAGCTCCTTGGGAATATCTGAAGATGTCCATTTGTATATCTTCATCGTATGTCAATAATTTTAAGAATTCCCAGGCCAATTCTCTATGGACAGTTTTACTGCTTATACCCATCAAAAGAGTATTTACCTCAGATATATTACCTCCGCTTTTGCCAGCAGGAAAAGTTATGCAATCCCATTGGAAATTCAAATATTTTTTCATTCTATAAGGATATGCCTTGTAAGTTCTGTATTCCGCAAATGAAAGAGGCATGAAGACTACATTGCCTATATCAAAATCCTCCTGAGTCACAGTTTGTTCCCTATTCAACAAATGTATGTCTTTCATAAACTTAACAGCTTCAACAACTTTTGGATCGGTTAGATCAATTTTCATATTATTCTCATCAAACAGATTTGCCCCATTTGTCCTTGCTGCATCCATCCAGCAGTAATTATATATCCCAAATTGATCTAAAATACCGTCGTCATCAAAATCCTTTGTAACTTTTTCGCATATCTCATAAAGATCATCCCAGGTCCAACCGCTGTCAGGAATGCTTATTCCTTCTTTTTGTAAGAGGGTTTTATTCACAAACATTAAAGTCGGAACCGTTTCATAGGGAAGTGCATACTGCGTGCCTTGATACTCACCCGATAATAGAGCTGTTTGAAAATATGCATTAGTATTAAATTCCGCATCTTTATTGATTAATTCCTCAAGATTCATCAGTATGCCCAGGGAGGCAAATTCATTAAAATCATCGGATAGTATCATAAACACATCAGGGGTTTCACCCAGGAGCACTTTTTTGGCGAGCCATTCTGAATAAGCATCTTTCCTGATGCCGCTGGAATAATGTATTCTAACATTTTTATATTTTTTTTCAAAGCGTTCAATTGCTTTATCAATGATAATATAACTGTCAGCGTTTGCTACATCCCAATTGCTGCCTGCAAACATCCCAAATTCAAGTACTATCGTATTAGACTCTTTTACCATAGAAAAAGCATGAGTTGACAAAATTGCAATAAGAATAATTACCATCATGATTATATATCTTTTCTTATTCATTGCCCATCTCCAGTCTTCCCTTGCCTATCCCGGACTGCACCGCCCAAATAGCCAATTGTGTTCTGTCTCTTAAGTTTAATTTGCCTAGAATGACACTTAAATAATTCCTGACCGTTCCTTCCGAGAAGTTCAGCACTTCAGCAATTTCCTTGTTTGATAATCCATATCCTACCTGCTCAATAATCTTCTGTTCAGTTCTTGTTAGCTGTTCCACCTGTTCTTTTCCTACTTCAATAACAAAATTGCTTCGTGCCATCTGTGAAAACAGTTTTACTACTTTGGTTGCTATATCAGGATTGATCATCGCTTTTCCGCTGTAAACTGTGTTTATGGCTTGTACCAATTCTTCCACCGATGCACCTTTAAGCAAATAGCCACTGGCACCATATTTCAAAGCATTATAAACGTATTCATCATCATCAAAAGTAGTCAATATCAAAACCTTTATGTCAGGATATTTTTCTTTTATTAACTTGGTGCATTGTACGCCATCCATTTTTGGCATGCGAATATCCATAAGGATTACATCAGGCCGGTTTTTTTTTTACACTTTCAAGTACGCAAGCCCGTCAGGAACCACATCAGTTACCTCAATATTGTTTTGATTATTCAATATAATTTTTAAGCTGGCACGAATCAGTTCCTGATCATCAGCTATAAGTACTTTTATCATACTCTTCACTCCATCTGATAGGTATCCTTGCTATGACCGTAAAGCCATCCGTTCCATCAAATTCGACAGTACCATTAAGCATTCTAACTCTTTCCTTTATATGCCTTAAACCAAAACCTTGGTTTATTTCCTTGCAACCGCTTCCATTATCTCTGACGGTAAGTATGATACCCTCTTCATCACCTTTTATATTAACCCATATTTGCTTTGCATCTCCATGCCTGATGGCATTAGTAATGCTTTCCTGTATTATTCTATAAATAGCATCCTCTTCATCTGCTGCAAAATTCAAATTATCAACATATGAACTAAAATAAATACGTGTATTAGTCATGGATTCAGTTTCCATAATCATCTGATGAATAGCTGATTTTAAGTTAAGCCTCTCAAGAGCATCCGGTCTTAGCTTATTAACTGAACGCCTTACCTCCTTTATACCATCCCTGGTAACCTTAGCTATTATTTCTAATTGCTTTTTTGTCTCTTCAGGAGACTTATCCAACATGGTTATGCATGCGTCTATTCCTGCTGATATGCCGGTGAGGGTATGGCCTATAGTATCATGAATCTCCCTTGCAAGACGATTTCGCTCCTTGGTTTCACCCATTTTCTCAGTAATAATGGAATACTCTTTAAGTTGTTCATTCGCTTTTCGCAAATCCTCATTCGCTTTTTGCAGCTTTTTGTAAAGACTGTTTACTTCATCAATGGTTCCTCTCTGATTCTGTATAACATTTATGCAGTAAATAATAAACATTATTACGTTTATTGATACTATAAGATTAAAAAAACCCAGTAAATACTGTTGAGTTACGGAATCATAAAAGCCGATGTAATCATTTATTGAATATAGCCTGTAATTAATGGAAATGAAATCATAATCTGCAATAAGAATGCTCATAACTGCAATTATCATAAGAAGATATCTGCCTACAGTGCCTTTTGTATAAGTAATTATATTAGCTATAACAAGAAAAAGGATTCCATTGTAATTGAAATCTAAAATAAAAATGATAAATATGCTGATAACAAAATCAATAATAAGGGTAAGATAGGCTGCCTTACTGCTGTTAGGATATATAAACTCACGGACTGTGAATGATAAGATCAATACAGAAAACAGCAAGGCAGATGATAATATATTGCTTGTAGGCTTTGCGGGTAAGGCTGAAACAGATCTTATAAATTGCCGGGCAATAAAATTATCACATATTTTTTGTATAGTAAAATAGATGAATACTGTTATAAACATAACAGCAATCAAATTGGTAGCAAGCATTAGAATTTTAAAATAAATAAATCTCCTGCTCTTTTGCATGGAATGCCGTCCCCTATTGCCATTCATCAATTTCAAATTCATCCAGGTTGTCTTTTGTTATAAGCGTAACAGGTACAACAATGTCTTTTTCAACTTTTTCCCCATTTAAATACGCATATGCAACTTCAGCTGATATTTTACCCATATAACTGGGATATTGTGCGCTGGTCCCCTCCAAATATCCTTCCCTTATCATCATTTTGCCATCCGGAGATCCGTCTATACCATATATTAATATATCACCTGTCATATGATGAGACTCAATTGCTGCCAAAGCGCCCAGTGCAGTAGGATCATTTCCTCCTAATACAACATCAAATTTCAATCCGGATTCAATAATGCTGTTCATTACTTCCATTGCAACTTCCAATTCACCTCGTGCGGCTTCCTGAGCAACAATCCTGTAATTGCTGTTTCCTTCTATCGTATCTTTAAAACCCTGAACCCTCTGGGTTATAGAATTGATTATAGGCTGATCCAGAATTACAATGTCGGCAGAGTCCAGTTTGGACATCATGTCCTGAGCACACTGAACTCCCGCATTGTAATTATCAGAAGCAATGACTGATACTACCAGATCAGTATCATAAACATATGTATCTACGTTAAATACAGGAATGTTCGCTTCTTTACAGGCAATCAGAGCAGGCTTGACTCCTTTCCAATCAACTGGATTAATAAAAATTGCCTGTACTCCCTCTTCTATCATTTCATATATCTGCTGATTCTGTTTATCCTGATATGTTGCTGGATCTCTTGTAATCAAATAGTCACCGTTCGCTTCTACTACTTCTCTGATTCCCCCATCCAATATATCAAAATAAGGATTGTTCATAGTCATGTAAGTAGCGCCAAATTTCCTGGGGGCTTGCGGTTCAATAGCTTTCTGGTTAAACACAAATATATATATTAAATAAACGATGATAGATACAGCTATCAGGCTGACTATTAATGATCGTTTTATTCCAAGTGCTTTCATTATTCATCTCCAGCATTTTAAAGAAATGTTAATGCACGTTTACAACAGCTTACTATATTATATCATATCACATCTAATTCTTCATTTCTTTTCGGCCTTGTCTTATATAGTCAATGAATACGGCCAAAAGTATAACTATGCCTTTTACAACATATTGCCAGAAAGAGCTGACATTCAATAGATTCAAACCGTTATTCAATACGCCGATAATAAGTCCGCCGATTATTGTGCCGCCTATTTTGCCATATCCGCCTGCCATACTGGTTCCGCCTACTACTACAGCCGCAATGGCATCCATTTCGGCACCCTCACCTGCAGTGGGCTGGCCTGAATACATACGTGAAGCCAATACTATTCCTGCCAAACCTGCCATTAATCCTGAATAAGTAAATACAAGAAACTTGACTTTTGACACCTTAATACCGGAGAACACTGCAGCCACCGGGTTGCCACCAACGGCATATATATGTCTTCCCAGCTTGGATTTATTCATTATTAGCGCGGTTACTATAAGAACAGCTACCAGAATGATTACAGGAGTCGGAATAGCCCCGATATAACCTGCTCCTAGAAACTGCCATTCTTTAGTAACTACTCTTACCGGAGAACCGCCGGTATAAACATACGCCAGGCCTTTGGCTATATTCATGGTTGCCAGGGTAACAATAAAGGGAGGGATTGTTGTTCTGGATATAATCAAACCGTTAAACATTCCGAATAGCAAGCCGGTTATCAACCCTAATATTAGAGCAGCACCTAAAGGAAGGTTGTAACGCACGACACCACCGGCAGCAAGACATCCTGATAAGGCAATAATTGAACCTACTGACAAATCTATGCCGCCTAATATAATTACCATGGTCATGCCGCAGGCTAAAAACAAGTTGGTAGAAATCTGCCTTAGCACATTGAAAATATTTTTCATTGTAAGGAAGGACGAACTGGTAATGGGGTTTACAGACAATATAAATGATAACACAAAAAGCGCTATTAAAATTCCCAGATTGTCTTTAAACCATTGGGTTACTCCATCCCGCATATTATTAATACTGTTTCGATTTCTAAGATCTACTCTGTCCATGTGAATTCTCCTCCTTCACAACTAATTGGCAGCCAGTTTCATAATCTTTTCCTGGGTTACCTCCCGGTGATTCAGGCAGCCAGTTATTCTGCCTTCACTCATAACATAAATCCGGTCGCTCATATTAATTATCTCAGGCATTTCAGAAGAAATTAATACTATTGCCATACCTGACTTTGCCAACTCATTCATAATTGCATATATTTCGGATTTGGCTCCTACATCCACTCCCCTGGTCGGTTCATCAAGAATCAATATCTTGGGCGATGTAGCCAGCCATCTTGCTATCATAACCTTTTGTTGATTTCCTCCTGAAAGGTTAGCTATTATCTGATCCGCAGAAGGTGTTCTTACGGACATTTTTTCAATATATTCTTGTGTAATGGACACTTCCTTCTGACGATTTACTAATACCCCTTTTATAAATTCTTTCAATATGGCAATTGTCATATTAAACTTGACGCTTTGAACCGGAAACAAACCTTCCAGCTTTCGATCTTCGGGTATCAGAGCAATGCCATGTTCAATGGCCTGATCAGGCGAATTTATTTCAACTTTCTTCCCATCTATATATATCTCGCCTGAATATCCTTTGGTCAGACCGAACAGGCATTTCATCACTTCGCTTCTTCCCGCTCCGACCAGACCGGCAAATCCGACAATTTCACCTTTTCTTACTTCAAAGCTAACATCCTTAACCAACTTATTGTCAGAAATATTCCTACATTCCAGCAAAACTTCCCCATCATCCTGGTAGTCTCTGATATAGTAATTTTTTAGCTCACGGCCGACCATCATGGAAATCAGTTCGTTTTTATCTGTTTCCTTGACAACCTTTGTTCCAATGTACTCTCCATCACGCAGGACGGTTACTCTGTCACATACTTCATCAAGCTCACTCATCCTATGAGAAATATAAATAATTCCTACTCCTTTTTCGGTCAACACTCTCATGGTTTCAAACAGGAATTTTACTTCCTTTTCAGAAATAGACGAAGTTGGTTCGTCCATTACAAGAATTTTCGAATTCTGAGAGATAGCTTTAATTATTTCAACCATTTGCTGTTGTGCAATGGTCAAATCTTTTACCATAGATCTGGCATTAATATTAATCCCATAGCTGTCTATTAGATGTTGGGCTTCTTCATGCATGAGGGCTGAATTAACAAACTTGCCCTTCATTGGCTCACGGCCAAGATAAATGTTCTCAGCTACTGTCATATATGGAACTAGAACAAGTTCTTGGTGAATAATGGCAATACCATTATTTTGTGCGTCCTTAACACTTCGGATTTCTACTTTTTTTCCCTCTATGTAGATTTCTCCCTGGTCAGCCGCATAGATGCCGCCCAACACCTTTATTAGCGTGGACTTGCCAGCACCGTTCTCACCAAGAATTGCATGGACTTCTCCGGCCCTAAGTTCAAAGTCTACAGCTTTTAAAGCATAGACGCCGGGAAATGTTTTGTGTATATTTTTCATTCTTAGCAATACATTTGAATCCAAGTCCCATCACCCTCTTTCTACACTTAAGAAAATAGGGCGTTGTAAAACGTCCTATTATAAAACAGCGATACATTTTACAACGGCCCCACAATTTAAGTTATTGCCATCCATCTATACCATATTCATTTACATTTTCACTGGTGATTAGGAATGTTTCAACAGGATATCTGTCTTGAACTTGTTCGCCGTTGAGATACTTGTACATAACTTCAACCGAAATTTTTGCAATGTTGATAGGTGACTGTGCGCCGCTTCCTTCAATCAAAGAATCGCCGCTGGCCAGTTCTTTTTTAATATCCGGTGAACCATCAACACCATAGATAAGTACATCTTTCAGCCCTGCAGCATTTGCGGCAGCAAGTGCTCCAAGCGCAGTAGGATCGTTTCCACCGAAAATAGCGACTACGTTGCTGTGTGCCTGAAGAAGATCTTCTGCTATACCCATGGCAACTTCAAGATTTCCTTTTGCATCCTGTTCTGCAACAATTTCAAATCCTTTACCTTCAATTGCGTCCTTGAACCCCTTTTCTCTGTCATTAATAGAGTTCATGGTCGGAGAATCCAGGATGATGATTGGTCCGCCGTCAGGACGTTTCTTAACAAGGTCCTCGCCGCAAACATAACCTGCATTGTAATTGTCAGAACCTACATATGAGAAACAATATTCCAGTTCAGCTACTTCAGTGTCAAAATTCAGTATCGGTATGCCAGCTTCTTTCAGCATATCCAGTGCAGGAAGAATTCCTTCGGCTTCAGCAGGATTTAAAAATATTGCATCAATGCCCTGTGTAATCATATCTTCAATTTGTGTAATCTGTAGTGTAACGTCATTGGCAGGATCTGCAGAGATTAATGTATCTCCGTTTGCTTCTACGCCTTCTCTGATGGTCTGTTCAAGAATTACAAAGAATGGATTGGTTCCGTCCATACAAGTGTAACCAAATTTCCAGCCGCCCTCAGGTCTTTCTCCAAGCGGTAAATTTGACCCAGAATCCCCAGAATCAGATGGAGGTTCGTCAGCTGGTTCTGATGTGCCCGAATCATCCGATGGCTGGGATGTGCCGGGATCACTGTCTGCAGGCTGCTGTGCCTGCTGTCCGCAACCGCTCAGCAAAAGAACGGCGATTAGTAGAACCGATAACAGGATACTAAATAAACGCTTGTTCAAAGTTGATCTCCTCCTTGCCTTTTTCTTTGAGTTTAGCAATTATGACCAAAAAACACACCTGAATATTGTAATGAGATCAACATTACATTTGTAATATTTAATTTTGAAATTTTCACACAATAACGTAATATTCTTAAAATTGTTAAATATATTTAATTATAACAAAATATCAGCCTGAATACTGGCGATATCTATAAATAATTATCAAAAAAAATCCACCGATAAACGGTGGATATTTCATTTTTTAGTTTGTGCCTGGTAATTCATATACTACAACTGCAACACCCGGCTCTATGTTTTCAAACATAATCTTTGCTGCCTTAGTAGGTAGATTGATGCATCCATGAGACCCATTGGTCTTATAAATATCTCTTCCAAACTCTTTCCTCCACCAAGCATCATGAAAACCAATATCCCTGTTAAATGGCATCCAGTATTCAACTGGAACCGAATAGTCATCCCCAGTTAATGTGGCTTTTCTTTGTTTATACTGGACTGGATAAGTTCCAGTCGGTGTTCCATAGCCTTTCGCCAAATTACCGGATACGAAATCTGTTTCCAATATAAGCTTCCCGTTTTTATAGAAAAACAGGTGTTGGGCTGTCAAATTTACCTCAACATAAGTATTGCCTATATCATCTTCACCGTACTGCTGAGCCTTCTGGTAATAGGCTGGTTCTCTTTTCACCTTTTTGCCCGCCAGTATTAATTCAATGAGCTCTTCCACTTCCAATGGCCTGTTCAACCACCAGCCATAGTCTCCACCCTTGACCGTAATTTCTACTCCATAAGATGTTTTAAACTTTCTTGTTCTGCCAAAGGTATTATAAGTTGTTCCAATATAGTCAACAAAATCTTTTACGCCAGATTCATCCAAAACTACACTTCCATCGTCTGTAACAGAAAGCCATTGGCTGATCAAGGTTCCATCTAAGATTTCAATATTCTCTCCAAATTCGTAAATAATTTCTGCTCCTGCAATTTTGTTAAGTTCTTCAACTGTTTTAATCAAATCAGGCGATTCAGAAGTAATCTTAGGTTTATAATAACAGTCAGCTTCCTCTAAAGATATCTTTGTCTGTAAATTCTTTACTGATTCTTTAACTATCTCGAATAGTTTATCGAAATTTACCTTTGTGCCCTGAATTTCCGGAACGATTTCATAGCCTTTGCCTTTTATAAATTCTGATATATAAGCATCTTCTGGTTCAATAATGTTTTGTTTGTCAAAAAACGGCAGGTTCGCAATCAATTCTCTTAATAAACCTTCATCATATTCCACAATTGTTGAGATCTCCATGGCAGAAACATTAAACAGTCCGCTGAACCACATAAAACTACTCTGTGATTCAAGCAAGTCTTCCAGATTTTCATCGAACTTTGCATGAATATTAAAATCCTTGCCTTGTATTTGAGCAGTCAGATCATTACGGCCTTCCAAAGTCAGAGTATACCTTTTAAGCTGTTCTTGTATAGCCATCTCTGCCTGCTCCGCGGTCATGTTGGATACATCTACACCATTAATAATGGTGTTCATAAAAAAATGATTACTATAGTAATAATTAATCAGAAAAAAAGAGAATGCAATAAAAGAAAAGAATGATATAAGAATTATTGTTATTACCTTATTCCTTGATGCTGTTTGTTGTTTGTTTATGGCTGCTCTTGTTAGGCTGCTTTCCATATTCGTGTACCCCATAATAATTATATATACAATTTATGATATTAACATAACAATGCTATATATACTTTTCAATTCTGTTAAAAATGATTTAAATTCTTTGAAACTCTATATTTCATTTGTTCTTACTAAGATAAAACTCCTGATGTAATTTGCGGACCTGTTCGGCAAGCTCCGGCACAGGTCCCTCTACCACAGTATCACGAATTACATCCTTAATCGCCAGACTACGAACACGAGGCAGCGGAACTCCCATTTCCTCAAGCCATTGTACCAGTTGTGCAGAAGAGCTTGCATAAACAATTCTGCCCAAACCGACCCATCCGTGGGCAGCAGCACACATAGGACAGTGTTCACCGGAAGTATATACGGTAGCCTCGCTTCTCTCATCGGGAGTCATATTAGCTGCAGCCCATCTTGCTATGGCAAATTCCGGATGTTGAGTGTGATCTCCGCCAGACACCCGATTATGATCTTCTTTCAAGACTTTCCCCTCTTTTGTTACAAGCACAGATCCAAAAGGCTCATCACCCTTTTCCAATGCAATTTTTGCCAGTTCCACACAGCGCTCCAGATATTTAAGGTCTGCTTTTGTAATCATTAGAATCCCCCTCAAATTTCTTTCATAAATGCAATGATTTTATACTTATATACCCCGTGCAAATGTCTTTCTATCACAATGCTATTCTATGATCATATATTGCAATGAATGTTAATTTATAATAAAATATTTTTTTTGCCTATTATCTGGCATTATTGTGTAGAGTTTAGGAAATACAAACAGGAGGAGATATCAACCTTGTCTGGTTTATATGCAAAGAAAGATATATATGATGAAAATGGGATCTTGTTATTAAGCAAAGGTAAACAATTAACCCCTAGAATTATTAAAAAACTTATTAATCGTGGATTATATGAATTAAGCGATATTATTAAGTCAAGCAGCCAAGAAAACGACAAAGCCCAAGCTGATATGATCAGCGAATCTTTTAAAACAAGAAAAAATATATTAAATAACCGGACGCTTGAAAAATCAAGTGAAATTATAAGCAGAATAATATTTAAATGCAGAACCAAGCCGTGGTGGATTTATGTAAATGCTTTAAGCAATTATGTAGACTGGCTTTATACGCATTCGATTGATGTGGCTATAATGTCTTTGATGATGGCTATAGAATTGGGATATAATGACGAAGAACTTAAAAAACTAGGATTGGCTTCATTACTGCATGATGTAGGTATACTGCTGGTTCCAAAGCAAATTCTGGAAAAAGATAGTGAACTGACAAAAGAAGAATTGGCTTATATCAGACAGCATTGCGAACTGGGAGCTAGTTCTCTTCAAGGGTTTAACTTTTCAAATGAGTGTATTGATGTTGTATTGCAGCACCATGAACGACTGGATGGAAGCGGATATCCCAGGGGATTGAAAGATATGCATATAAGCCAGAATGCAAAAATTGTAATGATAGCTGACGCGGTAGATGCAATAACTTCTTATCATCCCTCCGGAAAACCTAAAGACCTAGAAGATGCTATTAGACGGCTAAGAGAAGAACAGGAGAAATACTCACAGGGTTTTGTTGATTTGCTGGAAGATGTTGTAAACAAAAATAACTAGCTTGCCGGCCTTAAGACTAATAGTTTACTCATAGTTTCTACTTTTTCATAACCTCCGCAGTTATAAGCCAGGAGAAGCCTTAACCCCTCTTGCTCAGCCATATATAATGCTTCTTTAATATTTATATTAAGAATAAAATGTGCGGACGAAACGTTGATAATGCTGACAAAAAACACACCGCATCAGGTTTTGGAATATACCATAGCCATCAGCTTTGGCACAACTTGCTTCTTTCTGGAAAACATACCTTCAATAAATATATTGTCCTTTCCCTTTTCCATATTAAAGGCTGCCTGGGCCAGCCATTTTTCTTCTCCTGCTATAATAAGCTCTGTACCGCCCATAACAAGACTGGTAAGCATAAGAATGGACAGATCCAGATTGTTATCCTTGCAAACAGTTTCCAGCTCATCCTTTACCTGTTCCCATATGCTTTGATATGCATCTATATCTCCTACATTTACCTGGGATACAGAAACTTTGTAATTGCCCATTATAAATCTTTTCATATCCCTGGTTATTATTTCTCTGGGAGGAGTGACTGCCAGGCTTTCACCCTTTGAAAGCATTCTTATTCCAAATTCCTGTATATCAACTTCTGCAATTTTCGCCAGGAATTCTGCAAGCTTTTTGTCCTCAGGAGTACATGTGGGAGACTTGAAAATCAAGGTATCGGATATTATACCGCTTAACATCAACCCCGCCATATCTTTGGGTATTTTCACATTATTTTCCATATATGCTTTACAAATAATTGTATTGGTGCTCCCCACCGGTTCTGCCCGATAATAAAGCGGACCCATGGTCTGGAAATCTGAAATTCTATGATGATCTATTACTTCCAAAATTCTGTTGGTTTCAATGCCGTCAATGGATTGACCTTTCTCGTTGTGATCAACGAGAATTACCTCTTTAGGGCTTATGTCCATTAAATTGCTGCGTGAAAACATGCCTGCAATTTTTCCATGCTCATCAACTACCGGATAGCTTCTGTATTTGGAAGTAATTAAATTCTTCCTTACGTCCTCTATATCTTCATATAAATCAAAGTATTCAAGATTTTCTTTCTTAATCAGATCTGAAACCGGCAATGCCAGATTTATGGCCTGTACCAGGTCATAGATATTTTTTCTGGATGTAAAGATAACACCTTTATAATCTTCTATTGGATTTAATACTGAACTATCATCAACATCAGCTACTATTATATACTTAGGCTCCAGGGAAAACATAAATCCGGTTCCGAATTCATGCCTGTTGCATATGATGAGACCATTTCTGGAGATGCGGCTGTAGTAGGTCAGATCGCTGAATACATATACATTGCCCCTAAATACATCATCTTCTAATTCTCCTTGTAATTTAGACAATTCAAGTACACTTATTAGGTTGGTGATGGGTATTTCCAGTTCTGTTAAATGGTTTTGTCTTGAAGAAAGCATAGCGGGAACCAGGTCGGTAATGGATATAATACCCATCAACCGACCCCTATCATCTGCCACTGGAAGAGTTTTTCCGCTGGTTTTAACTATTTTTTGCACAACTTCCAGAATGGAATCCTGTTCTCGAACCGGCTGAATACGCTCCAGGCGCATATCCGCAACTCTGGGTTTTAAGCTTTCCAGCTTTTTAGGCTTTTCTACGCTGAAGTATTCCAGGCAGAATTCCGTTTCAGCATTAATTTCGCCTAAAACAGCTGGTATATATTCTTTTTCAGAATCCAGTTTATTCTTCAGCCATGCATAAGTGATTGCTGCACATGTGGAGTCCGTATCCGGATTTTTGTGACCAAATACATAAACTGCATTCTTGTTATTTGGCAAATTGCTCATCCCTTCATTGTTTTTCAGCTGCAAAGTTTCGCAGAATCATGTTCAATATTCCACCGTGCTTATAGTAGTCCAGCTCTACATTGCTGTCCAGCCTTGCAATTACCTGGAACTTTATTTTACTGCCATCTTTCTTAATCGCTGTAACATCCAGCAGTGCATTAGGTGCAAGTTTCGCCATGCCGCTTATTTCTAAAGTCTCTTCTCCTGTGATTCCCAGACTTTCTGCGTTCTCGCCTTCTACGAACTGAAGGGGCAGCACGCCCATTCCAACTAAGTTGCTGCGATGAATTCTCTCAAAACTCTCTGCAATAACAGCCCGTACTCCAAGCAGTGCAGTCCCCTTTGCAGCCCAGTCTCTGGAACTTCCGGTTCCATATTCATTACCTGCTATAACTACCAGGGGTGTATCCTGCTCTTTATACTTCATTGCAGCCTGATATATTGTCATTACTTCACCGCTGGGTATATATCGGGTATATCCGCCCTCCACACCGGGCACCATCTTATTCCTTATACGAATATTGGCAAAGGTGCCCCGCATCATTACTTCATGAGAACCCCTTCGGGAACCATATGAATTATAATCCTGGGGCTTTACATTTTGAGAAGTAAGGTAAATACCTGCATCAGAGGTTTCCGGAATGCTTCCTGCAGGCGATATATGGTCTGTTGTTACCGAGTCTCCCAATACTGCAAGTATATGTGCTCCTTTGATGTCTACGGTTTCGTCAGGTTCCAGTCCCATATTATCAAAGAATGGAGGCAGCTTAATATAAGTTGAAGCATCATCCCACTGATAAATCTTGCCCTCTGAAGCCGGCAGGCTGTTCCAAAGTTCATTTTCCTCGGTAATATACTTATATTTTTTCTTATACATTTCAGGAGTTATAACCTTATGAATGGTATCGTAGATTTCCTGGCTGTCCGGCCAAATGTCTCTCAGATAAACCGGCTTGCCTTCAGGATTATATCCTATTGGATCAGTTTCAAAGTCAATATGCACAGTACCGGCAAGACCGTATGCCACAACTAATATAGGTGAAGCTAAAAAATTCATCCTGGTCAAAGGATGTATGCGGCCTTCAAAGTTACGGTTACCGCTGAGAACTGATGCTACCGTTAAATCATTTTCCTGTATCGCCTCTGTTACTTCTTCAACAAGAGGACCGCTGTTTCCGATACAGGTAGCACATCCATAACCAACAACATTATATCCCAGTTTTTCAAGGTACGGCAGCAATCCTGCTTTTTGCAGGTAAGCTGTAACAACACGTGAGCCTGGCGCCAGACTGCTCTTAACATATCTGGGTTTGGTCAGTCCAAGTTCCACAGCTTTTTTGGCCAGGAGGCCCGCACCAATTACTACAGCCGGATTGGAAGTGTTGGTACAGCTGGTTATAGACGATATTACAACTGCCCCTGTTCTCAATACTTCCCTCTTTCCATCCTTATATTCTATTTCTACAGCCTGTTCTATCTTATCTTCATCCAGCCCATATCCGCCTTTATCAATAGGTGCCTTTTCTAAGGCTGCAACTGTCACTTTCATTTTCCTCAGCGGAATCCTGTCCTGAGGACGTTTCGGCCCTGCCAGGCTGGGTTCTATAGTGCCCAGATCAAGATGTATCTCATCAGTAAATAAGGGTTTCTCAGAATCATCAGTTCTGAATAGACCTTGAGTTTTAAAGTATTCCTCTACCAAAGCAATCTGTTCTTCACTGCGGCCAGTTGCTCTTAGGTAATCCAAGGTTTTGTTATCAACCGGGAAGTATGCAGCTGTAGCACCGTATTCAGGGCACATATTGGCTATAGTGGCCCTGTCTTCAACGCTGATATTGCTTACGCCTTCACCATAAAACTCCACAAACTTACCTACTACGCCCTTTTGCCGTAGTATCTGTGTTATGGTAAGCACCAGGTCAGTTGCCGTAGTACCCGCAGGCAAGCTGCCAGTTAATTTAAAACCAATTACATCAGGCAGCAAGAAATAGTATGGCTGTCCAAGCATGCAAGCTTCAGCTTCAATACCGCCTACACCCCAGCCTAATACACCTATTCCATTAATCATGGTTGTGTGGGAGTCAGTTCCCACCAGTGTATCCGGAAGGAGTACTGTTTCCCCGTCATTCTCTCTAATTGAAGCAACTGTTGCCAAGTATTCGAGATTTACCTGGTGTATTATGCCTACAGAAGGAGGAAAGACACGGAAATTTGAAAAATTATTCTGCGCCCATTTCAACAATTGATATCTTTCCTTATTTCTTTCAAATTCCTTTTCCACATTAATTCTGAAAGATCTTCTTGTACCAAAAGAATCGATGATAACGGAGTGATCTATAACCAGATCCACCGGCACCATTGGATTTATCTTTCCCGGATCCCCACCTATTTCCTGCATTTTTGTGCGCATTGCAGCCAAGTCCACGACAACGGGAACTCCGGTGAAATCCTGAAGCACGATACGGGAAGGCATAAAAGGAATTTCCATATTTGAACCTTTTCCATCCCAGGAGGCTATCCTCTTTATATGATCCTCTGTAACGGCATTCCCGTCATAATTTCTTAAAGCGCCTTCCAAAAGTATTTTTATAGAATATGGCAGCCTGGAAATATCGAATCCAAGCTTGTCCAAAGAAGTTAAGTCGTAATAAACATAATCTTTACTGCCAATAGTCAAGGTTTTCTTCGTCGATTGAGATATGTTGCTCATATTTTCAAACCTTCCTTTTTATTATATTATCAAAGGTATTATAACCCGTAACCACTAAGGCAAACAAGTCTGACATAAAAAGTGTTGTCAGGAGGCCAGTTGCAGCATTTCATATGTCAAATCCCTTACTCTTCGATGTATGGTTTTATAAGCAAAATCACATGCCAAAACATGCTGTACATAAAAAACTGCTACATGATTATCTGCATCGATTATAGCACTGGCACCAGCAGCACCATCCCATCCGAATTCACCCAGGGGACTTTTGGCTTCTGTAAGTGTCTTATCAATCAGAACCCGGCATCCCAGCCCATAACTGTATCCACACCTGTTCCAATCCATTTTTATATAGTCATCTCTGGCCTTGTCATTTAATTGGTCTGTTCGTATTAAATCAATGGATTCTTTCGAAAGAATTCGGCTGCCATTAGCCCCTACTCCGCCATTGCACATGGCATCCAGGAACAGAATAAAATCATCTGTAGTAGAAATAAGTCCCGCCCCGCCACTTTTATAATTAGGCGAAAAAACAAAGTCATTATTCAATGATACAGGTTTGGAACTTCGTGACAAAACATTATATAAAAATTGATCAGCCATGGCTGAACGTTTTTCTTCAGTTAATTCAAAACCTGTTTTATGCATGCCCAAAGGCTGTAAAATATGGTCCTGAATGTATGCATCAAAGGATTTACCGGATGCCACCTCTATCACAGCAGCTAAAACATCATGGCTCAAACTGTACTGGAAACGGGTACCCGGTTCAAAATCCAAAGGTTCATGAGCAAGTGCTTTTATTATATCCAAGGTGGACGCCTGCCCGTTTGTTTCTTTCAATGCCCGCAATATGGAAGGAGCTGAGATATTGTAATTCATTCCGCTTCGCATGGACATAAGATGCCTGATCGATATGATATTTTCAGCCGGCTTTACGGTATTTCCATCTTTCACTTTCATATTCTTATATTCAGGAAGATATAGGTAAACCGGGTCGTCCAATGAAATAATCCCATTTTCCACCAGTTGCATTACAGCTGCGCACGTAACCAGTTTAGTTACTGAATAAATCCAAAAGTATGTCCCTTCATTTATGGGCTTTGTTTTTTCTTTATCGGCATATCCCGTCATATACCGGAACACAGGCTTATGATTGAGATATACAATACAATCACATCCAGGGATACCATAATCTTCAAGCGAATTCAGAAAGCTGATCAATTCTTTCTGATCCAATAGCACCTTCCTCCTTTATTGTTCTTTTAGTGATATTAATTTGCTTTTTCTGAAACAAAGCCATCGTCATCAATTTCTACATTGATGGATATAGATTCTAAAAATGAAAAAATACGCTGCCTTTCAGACTGTTCATTTACAATCAACGTTGTGTTATTGGTCTGGATAGCTGGTATAATTTCCAATTCTACATATTTCTCCATATCATCTCCATAAACATGTACATTCAAAAGCATAGTATCCAAGGTCTTATCATTAAACCAGAAATTCCCCAGGCTGTAAACAATCGGCTTGCCTTCATAATACTCTATGCCCTGAAGACAATGGGGATGGGCACCTATAACTATGTCTGCCCCGGCATCCAGATACTCTTTGCCAGTGATAAGCTGCACTTCCTCCAGTTCATAGCTATATTCGGTCCCCCAGTGAACATATGCTATGACATATTCTGCATTTTGCTTGGCTTCCTTTATAGCTTGAATAAACAGTTCTGTATCATAACACAGTAAAATGCCTGGTTCATCTTCCGTTGCCTGGGGTGTCAACCTGTATTTTTCAGCTCTGGATGCTGCAACATAAGCAATCGTTTTTCCTTGTATTTCAAAATACACTGGAGACATAGCTTCCTCAATGTTATGACCTGCACCTACATATTTTATGCCTGCCTGGTTTAAAACAGCCATAGTATCTACCAGTGATTGTTCTCCATAGTCATAAGCGTGATTGTTGGCAAGGCTTACTATATCAACCCCCAATTCTTTTAATATTTCAACTCTGGATGGATTAGCTCTGAAAGTATACGCTTTATTTTCTAATGGTGAACCACCGTTACTATAAGTAAATTCATTGTTTAAACACATAATATCTGCATTCCTCATTATTTGTATTAATTCAGGTGAAATGCAATCATATATTCCATTTTCAACTGAATTGTAGTATTTCATGGTACTCCAGTTTTCATCAAAATTAATATCACCAGCAAAAGTTAAGACAAGGCTAAACGGATTCAAATCCTCTTCCTCTGCTGAATCAGAAATATTATCCTTTATCTTACCATCAGACTCCTCAGACGGTATAGATTCTATTACTGAAGTGGGTTCAGGTACTAATGAATCGGGGAATTCAGTTTTCCTATCTCCGCAACCATGCAGGAATAATATAATAAATGATAAGAATAAAAGGGAGCTGACATACATTAGGATTTTTCCATTTTTGCTTGTTAACTTGAATCTCTTATTCATCGTTTACCCTCATGATTCTATTTAGTAATAAAAACCACTCGTTTTCACTCTTAATTACATAATTATACATGGCTTTGCAGCTTATTGCCATGTGTTTTCGACCTATATTTAATAAAGCAGAGCAATATGCAGTTTGAATTATGAAACGGCTTACATCAACAAATTATAAATTGTTTATTCTCCCAATATTCTCTTTTACAAAACGAATGAAATTGAGGAGGATTATGCATATAGCGGGATTTGAATATCTATATAAAAGAAGAAGGGGTTTCCAACAAATTATTGTAAACCCTTATAAAAATATGAAATTTGAAGATTTTTATTTTGATTTCTTAGCATTCTCTAATAGTACAACAAAAGGCAGTAACAGGGAAACATGATTGGGAGCATTTTGGTTCTGCATATAACCCTCCCTGGCTGGCGATTAAATGCTGACTTCCTCTATCTATCTTAACGCTTTTAGAATAAGTTTTACAGCTCTTTCTTTAAGCGTTGTCAATCTGTGTTCATCTATAAAGGATTCTGTACATGGTTTTTTACCATCAATGTCTTCTAAGTTATTAATCAAGGACTCATTTCTCATAAAAATCACTTCATTAGTAAAGGAAGACAAAATGCCGTTCAAAACCAATCTGCACTCTTCGAGACTTACGGTTTCTCCTATCAATCTTTCCTTCTTGCCTCTACTATACAATTCTTTGGTAAATTCATTCATGGAAGAACGAATCTGAGCGAAGAATTTTCGATCTTCGCGGATAAGTTGCTTAATATCCGATTCACCCAAACTAACCACCATGAATAAAAGGCTGGCAAACCTGCTTTTTAGCATTTCAACAGTATGGTTTAATATTCTGTAAATTATTTCTTCAAATCTAAATTGATTATTAATTAGTGAGGAAAAGGCTTCAAATTCTTTATAAACATAATAACTTACTGCCTGACGAAGAATCTCCTCCTTAGTCGAAAAATACTCATATACTGTACCTTTTCCGATGCCAGCCGCGGCAGCTATGTCAGACACCTTTAATTCATGGATTCTGTGACCCTGGTTTAACAAATCCATAATTCCCTTAAATATAGCTTTTTCCTTTTCAGAATATTCCTTAATTAATGTCACTTTTCATCCTCCCTGTTTATGCCTTACGTCTTTTGTCTCTTACAAAAATGTCATATAGAACAGGTACGACAAAAAGGGTTAACAGCGTTGCATAGGTTATGCCTCCTATGGAAACTACTGCCATGGGCTGCATCATCTCTGCGCCGCTGCCGTAACCCAACGCCATTGTGGTCATAGCCAATATAGTTGTTAATGCTGTCATAAGTATTGGCCTCATCCTGGTAACACCTGCCTCCACCAAGGCTTCTTTCTTTTCAAAGCTTTGCTCTCGCAGCTGATTCACATAGTCCACAAAGACAATACCATTATTTACCACAACCCCTGCTAATACCAAGAATCCAAGCAAAGAAATCACGGAGAGTTCCATCTTGCTGATCCATAAAAGCAGCAATCCTCCTGTAAATGCTAAGGGTATTGTAAACATAACTATGAATGGGGACAAAAGATTCTGGAATTGAGCCACCATAACCAGGTATATGAAACCAATGGCTAAACCTATCATGAGGAGCAGGTCATCCATAGTTTCTCTAATCATTTCGTTTTCGCCCTCAAAGTTAATTTCATATCCAGAAGGCAGATGATAATCAGCCATTGCATCTTCTACATCGCGGCTTACCAAGCCAATATTGTATCCTTCAGCTATCTCGGCGCTTACAGTAATATATCTTGATTGATTATCCCTGCGGATAGACCGCAGGCTGTCTGCTTCCAGTATGTTTGCAATATCCTTCAAAACTACTTCCTTTTCTGTTCCATCTTTTTGAGTGACTGTAAAAGTATGGTCGGCTATATTCTTACGTGTAATCCCGTCATGCTCTTCCTGTACCAGTATAATCGGATAGCTGTCATGCTCCAAAGTCAGCTCAGCAGCTTGTTCACGGGATTGTAACACTGAGCTGATTTCAGCATATATTTGCGCTACCGTCAGGCCTTCCCTCATTGCTTTGTCCTTATCTACCTGTATTCTTATTTCTTTTTCCGTTTCCTCAATCCCGGTTTCAATGTTAACAGTTCCTTCAACCTCTCTTAGAATATCTGCTACTTCATTAGAAATCTGCATAAGGGTATCTAAATTGTGACCCTTAATGTTAATCTGTATGCCTTCCCCGCTTAACATGGTTATATCCATGCCGGTTGAGCTGACTTCTATTTCTGCATCCAAATCTTTAGTCTTTTCATATATGAGACGTTCTACATCCTTGTTAGTCTGGCTTCTTTTTTCTTTAAGCAATATATAGAATGAAGTCTGATTATCTGAAGTTCCTCCCAAAATTACAGTTCCCCCTGATGTTTCGCTTCCACTCATAGCACCAACGGTTTCCACGGCATCTATCTCCAATATGCGGCTCATTACCTCATCGCTCAAACTGTATAATTCTTTTCTGCCCTTTTCTTCTGAAACGGTAAGAGTTGCTATGAGCTGTGGAGAGTCCACCTCAGGCATGAAGGCTGTTCCCATAATTGTGGTAAGATATATACTCAAAGCAAACAAAAACGCTACAGGTATAAGAATTGCTGATTTCTTGCGTAAAAAGAAGCTTAATACTCTCTCATATAAGACCAGAATCTTACTAAATACACGTTGTTCTCTGTCTTTCGTTTTTTTGAGCACTGTAAAGCCCATAACAGGCACCAGGGTAAGAGCTACCAGTAAACTGGCAAACAAGCTGTATCCGATAGTAAGACCCATATCAGCAAAAAGCTGACGCGACAAGCCTTCAGTAAAAACTATAGGCAGAAACACGCATACAGTAGTAAGGGTGGAAGCTATAAGAGCTCCGGTCACCTGCTTTGCACCCTCTACAGCGGCCTTTGCCGGGTACAGACCTAGATTTCTCAGCCGGTATATGTTCTCTATAACTACTATGCTGTTATCCACCAGCATTCCAACACCTAATGCAAGGCCAGCCAAAGAAATGACATTCAGGGTCACTTTGCTGAAATACATCAGGGTAAGGGCAAACATTAAGCTTATGGGAATACTGAAAGCAATTACTATAGTAGGCCTGATATCCTTCAGAAACACAATCAAGACAACTATGGCCAATATGCCTCCAATAATCAGATTTTCCATAACGTTGTCTGTTACCATGTAAATATAGTCACCCTGGTCCGTCATAGGGCGAATTCTGAGGCCATAATGCTGATCTTCCAGCTCTTTAATCAGATCATTTATTGTATTGGATACAGCGGCTGTAGATGCTGTGCTTTGTTTCTGGAAAGTAAGCAGTATGCCTGCATTGCCATTTACCTTTGTATACATCTCAGCTGTGTTATCTGTAAACTCAATATCGGCAATGTCTTTAAGCCTGATATCACCCACCGGCTCTGTGCTAAAAACTATCATATTCTCAATTTCTTCGTGCGAGTTAAAAGTTTCGCCGACTTTCACTACATATTGCCGTTCGCCTTCATTTATATAACCGGCAGGCATATCAAAGTTCTGAGCTCTTAAAATGTTTGCGAGCATATCTTTTGTCAGTACTTTACTTAAATCTGCACTTTTTAATGCTTCCTCTCTGGCTCTTTTAAACTCCTCCATGCCTTTTTCAAGTTCTGCTTCTCCCTGTTCCAACTGTACTTGAGCTTTCGCCAGCTCTATTGTCATGTCAATTTTTCCAGATTCAAGCTTCTCCAAAGCTTCCTTTGCACTATTCAGGCTATTTTCCAATTGAGGCTTCATGGCACTAAGTGTCATCTGCCGAACATTTATATTCTGAAGCTCCATATCTACGGCAATCAGCCTGGCCTGCACTTTCGCTGCATTCCCTAACAATTCCGCTAACTCTTCCTGTGAAAGGCCCGATAATTCCTCTGGCAGTCTTTTTTCCAGCTGTTCTGCAATTGCTGGATATAAATTGACTGGCAGGGCTGTTTTATCAGTAGAATAATACTGTGTCAGAGCCTTATAAAACTCTGTCATTTCCGCTTGGGAAAGTTTTTGAAAATCTTTAGGCAATCTATCTCTGACTTGTTCCATTATTGACTGATACATCTCAGGAGGCAGGTTTTCCATTCCTGCCGGGAAAAGGCCATTAAGAAGCTGATACAGTTCATACATATCTCTTTGAGAGAGATTTGGCAGATTAAAAGAAACTTGGTTATCAATAGCTTTCAGAATAGCACTGTATATATCCGAAGGTAATTCATCAGGTGTATCTTTAAAAATTTCTTCCAGGTACTGATTCGCTTCGGCTATCTTTTCAAGAGCGGCCTTTTCCTTCTCAAAAGCCTGTTTTTGAGCTTCCAGTTTAGCTTCTTCTGCTAACAAGGCATTTAAATTGGCAATGGCATTATCCAGTTCAGCACTTGATTTGGATACTTTCTCCTTTTGGCCAGGAAATTCCTGTTCAATTGCCTTGCGTCCTTTAGAGAGCTCTTCCTTAGCTTTTTCTATCTCTCCACGTTTTTCGTCCAATTCTTTTTCAATTTCCGACTGTGCCTTATTATTCAAGTCGTCAATTTTTTCTTCATTCAACACAATTTCCAGCTGCTTTTCTATAAGGCCGCTGGCATTAACCGAAGCTACTCCATCCAGCCTTTCAAATGCAGGTATAATTGTTTCTTCAGTAAACTTGGATAATTCATCTATATCCATTCCCTCCATGTCCACACTGGCAACAACTATAGGCAGCATGTCAGGACTGATTTGCAGCATGACAGGTGTACCCACTTCATCATCAAACATAGCGGAAACCATATCAATGCTTCCCGACAACTCAATCATTGCACTGTCCATATTGGTATCTTGTATGTATTCAAGTATAATTACACTGGAGTTTTCCCTGGATACAGAGCTAATGTTTTTAAGTCCGCTGGACGTTGCCAGCACCGATTCCAAAGGCTTAGTAACAGCCTGCTCTACCTTTTCCGGACTGGCCCCCGGATAACTTGTTACAACTACAATATAAGGAAGCTCCATGGCAGGGAGCAGATCTGTTGTCATATTGTTGTAGGAAATAATCCCTAGAACAATGATCATAATCACGGCCACAATGATTGTATATGGCCGTCTTACACTATATTGAGCAAGCATCAAATGTCCTCCTGATAATATGTATTATTTAATAATAGTCTTAAAAACAACCGACCGAACGGTCGGTCGGTATATTAAATATAATAGCACTGATAATTCATTCTGTAAATGTTTATGAATTGCTTAACAAAAAAATGCAAGCCAATAACATGTTAGGTTTAATCGGCCTGCATTTTTATATATCAAATGTGGAGACAACCGTCTGAACCACTGTCATATTATTGCTGACAAAATAGCGCCACCGCATCTCTCAGAAAAGCGGCACAGCCTGGTGATATTTTCTCATAGTACTCATTAAAGCGCGGATCATCTACATACATCTGAGTCAAACTTATATGAGCTTCTTTACTGTACTTATTCCAGAAAAAGAGTAGCCATTGTTTATGCAATTCACAAGCTCTTTGAGCCAAAGGGCTGGCTGGATCTCTTTGTTCTACCGCTTCTTTTAGAGTCTGATTTAATTCTTCAGTAAGCTTTTCAAGTTCAGCATACTGCTCCAGATTCATGCTGAGTATTTTTGCATTGGAGTTGTTTATCATATCTTCTCCATATTTTTCCCGGATTTCGTTGCCATATTTTTGCTCATTATCCTCAACCATTTTTCTGAGGAATCCTTCAAATTTTTCCTTATCATTCATGATAATTTCTCCTTTTTTTGCTTTAATAGTGTTTTTTACGTTGGCTATCAGCAAATCAAGCTGTTTACGCTTCTCCAGCAGAGCATCCAAGTGATCTTGAAGTGCAAAAAGATCATCAAAATCTTTATCTGAAAGAATTCTTCCTACTTCATCCAGCGGTATTCCCAACTCACGATAAAACAGTATCTGCTGCAGCCGGTCAACTTCTTTCTGTCCGTATATCCTGTATCCATTGGAACTCATCCTTTTAGATGAAAGAAGCCCAATTTCATCATAGTATCTAAGGGTCCTTGAGGTAATTCCAGCCAGTTTTGCCAGCTCGCTGACAGTGTATTCCATAGTTTCACCACCTATAATCAAAAGCATAAACTATTACGCTGCGTTAATGTCAACATATTTTTATTTTATCATGCGTATCTTAATTCCGATAATAAATTATTTCTTTTTAAGCGGGAAAGGTATTGTTACTTTTAAAAATAGTAATATAATGTAATTTATAAAATGCATTGGCTGATGGAGGACAACTATGAAAATTATTATTGTGGGCGACGGTAAGCTTGGATACAATCTTGCCGAGAATCTGTCCAAAGAAGATAATGATATTGTCATTATAGATAAAGATTCAGAAGCTTTAAGAAAAGCAGAGGAAAATCTGGACGTTATGTGCATTAAAGGCAGTGGTCTAAGTACAAAAACATTGTTGGAAGCCGGCGTTAAAGAAGCAGATTTATTAATCGCATCCACCTCAAGTGATGAAATTAATATGATTTGCTGCCTCACTTCCAAAAAACTTGGCGCCGCTCACACCATTGCCAGGATCAGGGATCCCGAATATGCAGAAGAACTTTCTCAGCTAAAATCTGACCTTGATTTGGATATGGTAATAAATCCGGAGCAGGCAATAGCTGGGGAGATAGCAAGGCTGATTGAATTTCCCCCCGCTGCAAATGTTGAAACATTTGCAAAAGGCCGTGTGCTTATGATGGAAATGAAAGTAACTTCCAAAATGTCCATCATTGATAAAAGTCTGGACAGGATTTCCAAGAATGGCATATCCGGTATACTTATAGGCAGTGTGCTTCGGGATGATACGGTGATCATTCCAAAAGGAGATTTTGTAATTAGAAAAAATGATACTATTTGCATTGTAGGACAACCCTCAAAAATTGTTCAATTCTGCAAGCATATAGGAATACATGTACAAAAAATTAAAAGCGTAATGATAATTGGAGGAGGACGAATAGCGTTCTATCTGGCCAAGTATCTGGATGAAATGGACATTAAGGTGAAGATTATAGAAAAAGACCGGGCGCGCTGCCTTGAATTGTCAGAGCTACTTCCTAATGCTTTGATTATATGCGGTGACGGAACTGACGAATGTTTACTGCAATCAGAAAACATCAGCAATATGGGGGCTTTTATCTCCATAACAGATTTTGATGAGCAAAACATAATTTCCGCTTTAATGGCTAAACAATATGGCGTTCAAAAAGCCATAGCAAAAATAAACAGGATAAATTATTCTGCCGCAATTGATAACCTAGGCCTTGACAGCGTTGTTAGCCCGAAACTTATAACAGCAAACTACATTTTGAGGTATGTGCGTGGTTTGCAAAATGCAGTAGGTAATCCGGTAGATGCACTTTATAGAATTATGGATAACCGGGTGGAGGTTGTTGAGTTTGCAGCAAATCAGAATACAAAAATACTTGACACACCATTAAAAAAACTGAATATAATCGAAGGTGTGTTAGTTGCTGCCATCGTAAGGCATAATGAAATAATTATTCCTCATGGAAATGATGTAATAAAAGAAAGAGACAACATTATCTTAATCGCAAAAGATAAAAAGTTGGCCGATTTAAATGATATTGTCGAACCGGGTGAATAATAGATGAATTATAGAATGATTTTGAAAAGCTTAGGAACTGTATTGTGCATAGAAGCTTCATGCATGCTGCCTTCCCTGCTTGTGGCTTTCATTTACCGGGAACAAGCCGCTGTTTCTTTGATTATATCCATAATTATTACAGCCGCAATTGGATTTATATTAACAAGAATAAAAACACCAGTATTAAGTATTTACACACGTGATGGTTTTGCCATTGTAGCGCTTAGCTGGATTAATGTATCCTTATTTGGAGCAATTCCATTCGTGATAAGCGGCTCGATTCCTCGCTTTATAGATGCAGTATTTGAATGTGCATCCGGGTTCAGTACAACTGGAGCAACCGTTCTAAAAGAAATTGAGTCGTTGCCAAAAAGTATTTTGTTCTGGAGAAGCTTCACCCACTGGCTGGGCGGCATGGGAGTTTTAATATTAATGCTGGCTATTTTTCCTACTGTAAAAGCCAACACCATTAACATCATGAAAGCTGAATCTCCAGGTCCTTCCCCAGGCAAGTTGGTTCCCAAAATCCATCAGACAGCAGAAATTCTATATATTATTTATTTTGTACTTACAGCGGTACAAGTCGTTTTTCTTTTAGCAGGAGGAATGCCCCTGTATGATGCTTTAATTCACTCGTTTGGAACAGCAGGAACGGGAGGGTTTTCCAACAGAAATGCAAGTATAGCAGCATATAACAGCGTGTATATAGAAACAGTTATAACTATTTTCATGCTCTTATTCGGTGTAAATTTTACTTTATATTATATGCTTGTCAAAAGAAATGTAAAATCCGTCTTGCGAGATGAAGAGCTGCGCTTTTATCTGGGTGTAGTAATTGCTGCTATTATTCTAATTACCTTTAATATCTACGGCACAGTATATCAGACTATTGGAGACTCTGTGCGCTATGCCTCTTTTCAAGTAAGTTCAATAATAACCACCACAGGTTTTGTAACAGCAGACTTTAATATGTGGCCTAAATTCAGTCAAGCTATACTTATTATTCTAATGTTTATAGGAGGAAATGCAGGATCTACAGCGGGAGGCATTAAATGCATCCGCATAGTCCTGCTTTTTAAGATAATAAAGCAAAAGATCACTAATATCAATCATCCTAAGGCAGTTCAAGCAGTAAAGATTAACGGACGTATAGTAAGTGAAGATATTCTTTACGGAGTTTTAGCTTACTTCTTTATTATTATGTCGATTACTGCTGCTGCAATATTAATAATAGCCTTGGAGGGCAAAGATCTGGTAACAACATCGACTGCAGTTTTCACATGTATTAACAATGTTGGTCCGGGGCTGGAGCTGGTTGGCCCGATAGAAAACTTTGCTGATTTTTCAGCATTAAGCAAAGCAGTATTAACCTTTTGCATGATAGCCGGCAGATTGGAAATCTATCCGATTATGTTGCTTTTCTTCCCATCTTTTTGGAAACGTAGCAGCATATAATTTACAGAGGCCCTGTTATTCTGACTTCATCTGCTTCTATGTCCCATGCAACCTGAAACATGTTTTCTCCCATAGAAACATTTACTGTTTTTGTTAATATCTTTTGCATCATCATTGCTGTCACACCGGCTGCGCCTGCCGCCTCCGGAGTGAAAGCGGCTTCTCCTTCGTTTCTCTGCCAAAGCCGTGCTTTTAGGCTTGCTTTGTCAAGTATCTGAATGAAAACTATGCTGGCTCCTTTGGGAAAAAGCTGATGTGAACCAAGCAATGAACCTAACATGTGAACATCTATTGAATCCACGTCGTCTACAAATACAGCGCCATGTGGAGATCCCAAGGATATTGCTGTTACCTTATAACACTCACCATTTATCATAAAAGGTTGATTAATACAATTGGGCGTAGCTTTATGTTCTACAGGAATAAGACATGGGGCTGTAATTGGTTTTCCTAATGAGATAGTATTGTTCATTGCTCCCATTTTCATTTTCTTTCCTCCTCGTATAATATATTTTGTAAGCAGCAACATACACCACTTACACATCAATATAACTGGTATAAAGTAACTGGAAATTATACCAGTCATATCAAAACATTAAGTTACAAAATCTACACGTCATCTTGGATCATACCTCCCTCATATAGCAAGAGGTTCAGGAGCAACTCCTCGTTAGTGGTTGTAGAAAAAATGCTTTACACCTGAGATAACTCGTAGCATGATATTACCGTAAGGTGGTCTGGGACAAGCTTTCTCCTCCTTGCAGCTCGACTGCTCGTAAAGTGTGGTTCCCACACCAGGTTTGCCGTATCTAACACGAATTCTGCTTTGTCGGAGTGCAGGTTCTCACGCAGCAGGAGACCGAAACTTGCACTGCTAAGAGCTCATAGCGCGAGGCTGTTACATAACCTGGTTGCTGGGGTTATCTCAACTATCTTTCATCATTTCCCCATGGGAAGGAGGTGTAACAAGATGAACAAGCTATATGTTGGTTTAGATCTATCACTCAAAGATTTTAAGGTATCTATTATTGACCAGGAAGGTGTTGTAGCCATAAAGCCCTTTGCTGCCACCAATGACCTATATGGCGCCGAAGTCCTTATAGACGCCATAGAAGACTGTTGCAGGCGATTAAGCGCTTCTACGGTATTTATAGGCTATGAGTCCACTTCCGTATATGGATGGCACATACAGCACCTTCTGGCCGATTGTCCGTCTCTTAAGCCCTACCATCCAAATATCATTTGCTTTAACCCAAAAATCATCGAAAGGTTCAAAGAGTCACTGGGAAACCTGCCGAAAAACGATTACGTGGATGCAAATACAATTGCGGAAAGGCTTAGGTTCGGTAGACTTCCCAAGTCCTGCCCTGTGGATTTCAGGTATCTTGCCCTTCAAAGACTTACCCGCCATCGCTTTCATATTGTGAATAACCTAGTACGGGAGAAGTCCTATTTCTTAAGCAATTTGTTCCTGAAGTTTAGCGGGCTGTGCCAGGAAAAAGTTTTTTCCAACAACTTTGGTGCAGTTGCCACGGAATTGTTCCAGGAGTATCTAACTGTTGAGGATATTGCGACTCGATCGCTCGACGACCTCATTGATTTTATTATGGAACATGGCAAAAAGCACTTTGATGATCCGAAAGCCACTGCATCAGCTTTAAAAGAAGCTGCTCGTAAATCCTACCGCCTGAATCCTTCTGTTAATAACTCCCTTAACTTCGTGCTCAGATCCTGTTTGGAAAACATAAAGGCACTTGAAAAGCAGAAGAAGGCTGTGGAAAAGGCGATAGAGAACGAACTCCCCTTCTTTAACAACGAGTATCTTTGCCTAACTTCGGTTAAAGGTATCGGTCCTGTTATTGCCGCAGGCCTGATATCGGAAATTGGCGGGATTTCAAGGTTCGATAATGATAATGCTCTGGCGAAATTCTCCGGGTTATACTGGTCGGAATATCAATCAGCTGACTTTGTCGCCGATGATACCTACATCAAGAAGACAGGCAACGTGTATCTACGGTACTATTTTGTACAAGCCGCTGAACAGCTAAGAAAGTACCTCCCGGAGTATATATCGTTTTACTCTCGCAAATTCAAGGAAAGCAAAACCCATCACCACAAACGGGCTTTGGTCCTCACTGCCCGTAAGGCCGTAAGGTTGATCTTCGCACTGCTGCACGAAGAAAAACTTTACAATCCATCCGCCCGAAAAGGAGAGGTTGACATAACATAGGCAAATGCTCCATTTACATATTTTCAAATATATTCCTTTCCGTTTTGGAGAAGGCTAGCTTTGCTATACTCTTTTTTATTGCTCCACCTAAAAAAAAATATATTTTTTTCAACCACCCTCTTGACATATTACCGAATTACTTAAGTAAAACTTTATGAATCTCCCACTTATCAAAGGCGGTCACATAATTAAATACCTTCCTTTTGCCAATCTTTTGTTCCAACTTATTTATAAAGGGGCGCTGCTCTGAATAGCATTGATTATAAACCACATCGGGCAAGGGAAGGTAGCTTTTAGTCCACTTATTTCCCTGCAGTAAAAGTCCCGGAATTAACTTTTTATCTATATTAACACCTTGTTTAAATATCATTACTTGCCCACCGTCTAAGCTGATAAAACGTTCAATGTTCAATGGATGCAAATAATCAACCATTATGCCAATAAGGATGGAATCTTGCATGCTGCCTATCTCCTTAATTTCCAAGACTTCAGTAAGTAATTCATACCTATAATTACTATAATACTTTGAACAGTGACACTATATGTTCAGGATAATCGTTAAATTGTGTTAGCTAACATAAACATAAGAGCATATATATTAAATATAGGGATATTTATATCCAATTATTCTATGCTGTTTAATCAAATATGCTATGCCGTTTAATATTAACCCTCTACTGAGTGAAAGGAAGAAGACAATGGGTTTGGGTCAAAAAATATTAGCTGACAGAGTAATATGCGGTGAAGTTTTTTTAATAGAAAATATCGATGAAGGCATAAAGATCGGAAATCTTGCAGTTCCCCCAGGCAGTTCTTTATCAGGAACTACCGAAGTAACAGTTATGGATTGTACGCCTGTAATAGATATGGAAAATGATGTTTTTAATTGTGATATAACCTTTTTTATTCAGAGGGAATTGGAGATAAAATTTGAAGATGGAAGAAAGGTACCTTTTGAATATGGGTTCAGGGTAAATAGAACCGTCAGCTTTACAAATTGCCGGCCAAGTGAAATAAGCATAATAAATCCTGACCTTTTAAGGAGACTTGAATGCAGGGTTATCTATATTTTAGCCAGAGACTATATGACGCTTAATCCTTCGGATCCACCTGATGCAGCAAATGCCAGCTTTGATGAAAGGCTTGTTATAAAACTAAAACTAAAGCTTGTTCAGCAAAGACAGCTTGATATAAGGATATGTTTGGATAATATGCAGACAGAAACCTATGTCCTCCAAGAATGTTCTCATTAAATACACCATATGAAAAAATGATTCATATTATATATCAAAAGATATATCTTTTAATATGAATAATCTTGGAGGGAGATATTGAATGGCAAGACTCGAAAAAGTAAAAATAGAAAAGGTTTGGGCAGATGAAATATTTTATGCATCCAATACAGCGACGGTAGATGTAACGGCGCCTCCAGGGGTGCTATTTACTGCTGACTCCACTATTACCGGAGATGCAACATTTGCCGTTGTAAATTGCCAGTTGACGGAAAATCTTGGAGTCATTACTGCAAATGTTGAGTATATGGTGCAAGAGGAATTAACAGTTCAAGTCGATGCAGCTCCTGGACCCGATGATTTCGACCTGGAATATGCATTCAGATTCGAAGAAACCTATGAATTCCAAAAAGCTATTTTACCTGTAGACGTTGATATAGAAAATCTTAGATGCCAAGTTTTCCGACTGTCAGGAACTGTTGCACTTGAAAACGTTGATTTGCCAGAAGGAGAGTCGGAAGGCTCATTTGATAATGTCGTGAGTTTAATGACCAAACTAAAACTGTCTGAAGAAATACAGACATTTGTTGCACTGGGAGCCGCACCTAATGTTCAGACAGTTGAGGTTACTGTAAACTAACGGATAACAGATACTCCCGCCTCATACATGGGGCGGGAAAACTTTATTTTCTTCCACCCTGCCAGCCATGGCCATGGCGCCCATGGCGATGACAATGCCTTTTGCAGAACCTGCCTTTGCCGGGCTGTACACAAGTAATGTTATTGGATCCGCAGGATGGACATTCATAATCACCACTTAAAATGGCTTCCACATTTTCGTATCTTTCTGTCCATTCGTGGTTGCAATCCAGGCATTTGGCCGGACAGATATTTAAGGTATAATGTCCTCCCTCTATTCGTATCGTCTTCCCATTAACCAGGCTGTCAGCTATTTTCTCCCTGGCAGATAAAAGAATACGCTGGAATGTCGGCCTGGAAACTCCCATTTTTTCGGCACACTGACTTTGCTCCAGCCCTTCCAGATCCTTTAAGCGAACAGCCTCCAGTTCCTCAAGCTTCAATGTATTTTTCGCAAGCTCATCCACCTGATTTTCTGAGGGAATAAAATAAGGCACCACAGGAATATGTTCAATTCTTCTCCATTTTACCGGCCTTGCCAAGATACCAGCTCCATTCCATTGGTAGTTGCTAATAAAAATATATTAGTCCAGTTTTAGGGCATATGTCAATGCAGCACGAAGTGCTTCCATACCATTATTTTAAGTTAACTTTTTATTTTTTACCTTCATTTCTCTCATCTTTAGCTTGCTCTTCCTCTAAGTTTGAAAGGCGTTTCTTTACTTGCTCAAGCTGTTCTTCTAATATTTTTGCTTGCCTTCTTAAAAGTTCTTTTTGGACATAAACATCCGTTACTGGTTCAACATGTGGGTGCCCGAAGTATGCACATCCCGGCAAAGGAACCCCATGAAACATCCTTCTTAACCTACGTCCTCTACCAGAACCATATCCTACTTCTACGGGATTAACGGATCCAGATACTCCAAAACCAGCACAATAACCTGCGCCTCTACCTGTCAATCTGCCGTAACCCATAGGTCCTGTTCCATCTCCTCCTGGCATATATTTCTCACCTCCTTGTACAATATAGTTAGTTTTTCGACGTGCTGAAAAATCAACTTTAAGCTCTTTGACAACCACATAGGAATTCTGATACCTTTTGTCTAAATTATTCTCGTAGTGGCAGGGGGCTTCGATCTACCTCCTTGGGAAGCTTAACTGTCCCGATTTAAAGAGTGTTGCCCCTCCCCTATGAGATGTTTCGAATGAGCACGTTGTGGATGCGGCTTGCTGCATGCCTCGAGTCACGAGCAAGGTTGAAACTCATAGGGAGCTGCGGGAAACCCTGCCAAATAATCAGAAAGTAGGGATTAACATGTTCTATGGTGGTATTGATGTAGCCAAGTATCGTCATGAGATTTGTATTGTGGATGAAAGCGGTAATGTAATCCTCCAAATTTTTGTGGATAATACTAGAAATGGCCTTGATAAACTCATTCATAACTTGAAGCGATTAGAAATCGAAGTGAGTAATGTTGAGTTTTGTTTGGAAGCTACCGGCCACTACTGGCTAAGTCTTTACTACCACCTTACAGAGTTGGGGTATAAAATCCATGTGATAAATCCTATCCAATCCGATGCTTTACGTAATTTCTATGTCCGTAAAACTAAAACAGATCGTAAGGATGCTCACCTTCTTGCAGATATCGTTCGTTTTGGTCATATTTCTGAAACCAAACTTGCTTCAGAAACTGTTCTTAAGCTGCAAAACCTATCACGGCTTCGTTTCGAATTTGTCCGGCAAGTGGGTGGGCTAAAAAACAGGGTTCTAGGTATCCTTGATAGGATCTTTCCTGAATACCCGCAATGTTTTTCTAATGTTTTTATTAATACATCCCGGGAATTGCTTAAGTCTTTTACTGCACCAGAAGACCTGGCTGAAGCAGATCTATCAGAGCTAACCGATTTTTTAAATAAGCATTCTCGGGGTAGGTTGGGAGTTGATCGGGCCAAACAGATACAGGCTCTGGCTAAAGGCACTTTTGGCATTAATATTGCACTAGATGCTTTTACTCTTGAACTTCGATTATTAGTCGAACAAATTGAATTTATCGAAGAACAAATCAGTGTTATAGAAGAAGCCATTGACCAAGTTATGGAGGAAATGCGGCCTAGTAAGGATACTGCTTATCGACATGTTTTAGAGACTATCCCTGGTATTGGGCCTGTTCTTGCTGCTTCAATTATTGGAGAAATTGGCGATATTAACCGCTTTCCTAATGCTAAGGCTCTTGTGGCTTATGCTGGTTTAGATGCAACTGTGCGCTCTTCCGGTCAGTTTGAGGGTACCCGTAATCGTATTTCAAAAAGGGGTTCTCCTGTCCTAAGGCATAGTATTTGGCTCGCTGCTGTTTCTGCTAGACGTTTCAATCCGGAAATGAAAGAGTTTTTTGAGAAAAAACGCAGTGAAGGAAAGCATACCTTGGTTGCAACGGGTGCCGTAGCTCGCCGTATGGTTCACTTGATATACTCTCTATGGAAAGATAACAGGCCTTTTGACCCTAACTATCAATGGTCACCCACAAACTCTCGTTAGTACCAGAATCTCTATGTGGTTGTCAAAGAACAATTAAATATTTGTTGACTTTTCATAGCACGTCTTTAATTATGTTCCATATTGTGTCTGTTTTATCTTCGCATCCAACCAATGCAGCACAAATACTGCCTTTTTGGAATATCTTTTGAATTACTTCATACACCTCTTCAGCGCGTACATTGTTTATTTTATCCAGTATCTGATTTGGGGTCAGCACCTTATCCAGAAGTGTCCTGGCTTTACCTATTGCATTCATCCTGCTTCCCGGAGTTTCATTACTTAAGATATAACTCCCTTTTAGTTGTTCCCTGGCAATAAGAAATTCTTTATTAGTAAAGCCATGATTTTTTAAAGATTCTATCTCCTCAATGATAATATTAAGCACGTCCTCACACTGTTCAGGTTTTGTTGCAGCATATATGCTGTACATACCGCCTGTTAAGTAAGTTGATGGGTAGGAGTATATGGAATATGCAAGCCCTCTGTCCTCCCTGATCCTTTGAAACAGTCTGGAACTCATTCCGCCGCCAATCAGATTATTCATTACCAGCATAGGATATAGTTGCGGGCTGTCTACAGCAATTCCAGGGAAGGAAAGAGACAAATGAAATTGTTCAAGCTCTCTTTCTGCAAATAAGATTCTTGGCTGATTCAACTCTAATTCTTTTTCTACAGGCACAGTACCCCGATGATCCCAATTACCCAAATATTTATCTATCAGCTTAATTAATTCATCCTCCTGGAAATTCCCGGCAACCGCTACTACAAGATTATCAGTGGTAAAATATTTATTCTTAAATTCCAATAAATCTGTTCTATTATATTTTAACAAACGATCCGGTTGTCCAAGTATAGGCATGGCCAAGGGATGTTTATCAAAATAAGCTTTGCATAATAGTTCATGGGCTACATCTTCCGGTGAATCCTCATACATATCTATTTCTTCTAATATTACGTTTTTTTCCTTATTAATTTCCACTGGGTCAAATTTAGAGTACAATAGCATATCAGATAATAAGTTCAGTGCCAGCTCAATATGTTCATCAACAACGCTGCAATAAAAACACGTAAATTCCTTGGCTGTAAAAGCATTTATATGACCGCCAATAGAGTCCAATTCTTCAGCAATTTGCCTTGCAGTCCGCTTTTTTGTACCTTTGAACAACATATGTTCAATAAAATGCGAAAGCCCGTTTTCTTTGGGGGTCTCATATGCAGAACCTGCACGAAACCAAAATCCAATTGATATCGAACGAAAATAAGGAATCCGATCAGTAATAATTCTAACGCCATTATCTAATCTATAATGCTTGTACATTTAGCCACCTGTTTTATCATATGTTTTAGATATTGAAAACAGCTTATTCTTCAAGCGCTTCCGATACCGTTCCGATTTTAAATCCCTGTTTCTGCAACCCTTCAATTATAACAGGCAAGGCTGCCACTGTATCAGCTGTTGGATGCATAAGTACTAATGCTCCGTTGTGGGGGTTCTTCATTACACGATTAATTATTTTTTCCGTCCCGTCTCTTCTCCAATCGATTGTGTCAATGCTCCACATAATAGTTTTATAGCCGAGTGAATGAGCAGCCTTTAAAGTTATATCATTGAACTCTCCATAGGGAGGTGCAAACAGATTTGTCTTTACACCAGTAATTGATTCAATTTCTTTTTCTGTTTCCAGAATTTCATACCTATTCTGATTAAAATCCAGCTTGCTATGATGTTTATGGCTATACCCATGATTGCCCAGCTCATGGCCTTCAGATGCTATCTTTTTAAGAAGTTCGGGATTTTCCCTGGCCCATTCTCCGCCAATGAAAAAAGTAATCCGAATATCGTGCTCTTTGAAGATTTGCAGCATCGGGATAATATATTCTGTACCCCATACCACATTACATTCAAAAGCGATAGTCGGATTGTTTTCATTGCCATTATATATCGGCGGTTCAAAAGTAGGGCTGAGTACAGTAACAGCTTCCGTGGAATTAAAAAAAATAAGCAAGATAAATAGCGAGGAAACAATCAGTATTTGAAAGATGGCATTCCTTCTGAGAGGAATAAACACCACCTTCATCAAATCACCTCCATATCTTTACATTAAATGTTATTCATTTAATGTAAAGATATGAATAAAAAATGAAACATAAACTTTGAACTTAATGCAAAGTTTATGCTCCATTATTAGTAGGAACGTCTCCTTCTGCCTTGCTTTCTTTCATTCTTTCCTTCAGGTTTAGGCGGTGGAGGAAGTGTATCTTTGTGGGATAGGTTAATCCTTCCATAGCTGTCAATATCCGTTACCTTAACAGTTATTTCATCGCCTACTTTTACAACATCCTCTACCCTGTTAACCCTGTCATGTGACAGATTGGAAATATGAACCAAGCCTTCCTTGCCAGGCAATACCTCTACAAAAGCTCCAAAGTTCATGATTCTTACAACTTTACCGGTGAATACGTCGCCTTCCTCAACGTCCCTGGTCAGCCCTTCTATAATCCTTAATGCCTTTTCAGCGGCCTCCCGGTCAGGAGATGAAATGTAAACATGACCATCATCTTCGATGTCTATTTTTACACCGGTTTCGGCAATAATCTTATTGATAACTTTGCCGCCAGGTCCAATGATGTCGCGTATTTTATCCGGATGAATACATGTCTGAATAATTTTGGGAGCGTAAGGTGATAGCTGCTCTCTTGGTTTATCAATTACCTCAAGCATGGAATCAAGGATATATAATCTGCCTGCCCGAGCTTGCTCAAGTGCTTTCTCCAAAATGCCCCTGTCTATGCCTTTAATTTTGATATCCATCTGAATGGCCGTAATTCCATGTTTGGTTCCGGCCACTTTGAAGTCCATATCGCCTAAAAAGTCTTCAATGCCTTGGATATCTGATAGAATAGCAACTTTACCAGTCTCCTCATCCTTTATCAGCCCCATTGCTATGCCGGCTACCGGTGCTTTAATCGGCACACCTGCATCCATTAATGCAAGGGTGCTGCCACATACACTTGCCTGAGAAGTGGAGCCATTGGAGCTCAAAACTTCTGAAACCAGGCGTATGGTATACGGAAATTCCTCAAATGAAGGAATCATAGGTTCAAGTGCCCGTTCTGCCAAATAGCCATGGCCTATTTCCCTTCTTCCCGGCCCTCTGGGTGATCTTGCTTCCCCTACACTGTATGGAGGAAAGTTATAATGATGAATATAACGCTTGTATTCATCTTCCCATAAGCCGTCCAATACCTGAACATCTGCCTTGGCTCCCAATGTGCATACTGTAAGCACCTGGGTCTGACCTCGTTTAAACAATCCGGAACCATGGGTTCTGGGCAACAAACCAACTTCGGATGATAAAGGCCTGATTTCTGTAACGGTACGGCCGTCAGGCCGGATGCCTTCGTTTAATATCCTGCTCCTTACAACTTCCTTGGTTATATTGCTAATAACTTCTTCAATTTCATTTTCCCTCTCAGGGAAAGCCTCAGCAAAGTGCTCCAATATGTCTTCCTTAACTTTTTTCATATTTTCTTCCCGCACTTGCTTGTCCACTGCCTGTACTGACTCAGCTATCATTTCAGTGGCATATTCACGTACCTGCTGTTCAAGTTCAGCTTCAGGAATAAAAGCAGTGTATTCCATTTTAGGCTTTCCGACTTCTTCAATGATCTTTTCCTGGAATTCTACTAAGCCTTTTATGTGCTCATGAGCAAACATTATTGCTTCAAGCATTTCTTCTTCGGTTACCTCGTCTGCACCAGCTTCCACCATCATGATGGCATCCTTTGTGCCTGAAACTATTAAGTGCAGCTTGCTCTTTTCCCTCTGCTGGCTGTTGGGATTAATTACAAATTCTCCATCTACCATACCGACTGCCACTGAACCAGTTGGTCCAAGAAATGGGATATCTGATATGCTGAGAGCCACAGATGAACCAATCATGGCAAATACTTCCGGGGGATACTCCGGATCAATGGACAAAGCAGTGGCAACTACCACTACATCATTACGAAAACCTTTTGGGAACAATGGGCGAATAGGTCTGTCAATCAACCGTGAGGTTAGTATAGCTTGTTCAGTGGGACGCCCTTCTCTTTTAATAAAACCTCCCGGAATACGGCCTACAGCATATAGTTTTTCTTCAAAGTCTACACTGAGAGGAAAGAAATCGATACCTTCCCTTGGAGTGTCAGACGCAGTTGCAGTCACCAAAACCATTGTATCGCCATATCTAACAGTACATGCTCCGTTGGCTTGTTCTGCAAACTTGCCGACTTCAACGCTCAGGGTTTGCCCTGCTAATTCCGTAGTATAAATTTTATGTTCCAACATTAACCTCCTTTCGCATCATTAATATGCGAAATAAAACTTATTTTTATTGTTTCCATACAGCTTGCTGATAATTAATCAAAAATCGTTTTAATGCCAGCATTTTCCAAATACAGCAAGCAAAATAAGGGAGCGGAATGTCCGCTCCTTATTTTCTTAAATTCAGCTTTTCAATAATATTTCTGTAGCGATTGATGTCTTTTTTTGCCAGATAGTTCAAAAGACCTCTTCTTCGTCCAACCATCATCAAAAGGCCTCTTCTGGAATGATGGTCTTTTTTATGGACTTTTAGATGCTCATTCAAATGATTGATTCTTTCTGTCAGCAAAGCAATTTGCACTTCTGCTGAACCAGTATCATTTTCATGCAGCTTGAAAGCCTCAATAATTTCGCTTTTTCTTTTCGGGTCCATGCTTTTCACCTCCTCTTTTAAAACGCCACAATCCCAGTAGAGCGTCGGAGAATTCGCAAAACCGGGAAAATGGTTTGCTGAGTTCCATCAGCTATGAAAAATATTTTATCATAATAAACTTTTTTTGTAAATTAGCTTTTTTGCTTTGATCATGTCCAATTGAATCTGCCTGGATAAAGCTTCAGGGCTCTCAAATTTTATTTCTTTTCTGAGCCAATCAATAAAGCTGACTCTCATATACTGTCCATAAATATTTTCATTATAATCAAGTAAATAGGTTTCTATCTGAATTTGACCATTTGAAAAAGTCGGATTGGTGCCCACACTAGTGAGCCCCCACACATATTCGCCTTTTATTAGGCTTTTAGTAAGATATACACCGCATGCCGGCAGCACCTTATAAGGTGAATAAGCTAAATTAGCTGTTGGAAAACCCAAATCTTTTCCCCTGCCAAAACCTTTAATTACCTTGCCGCTTATGCTGTATGGAGCGGTCAGCAATTTAGCTGCTTCCCTAACTTTTCCTTCCTGTATCTTTCCGCGTATTAAAGTACTGCTTACAACTTCCCCGTCTGACATAACAGGAGGAACTGAGATAAGTTCCAGCCTTTTTTCTTGAGCCTCTTTTTCCAAATAAGCAATATTCCCCGCACCTTTGTGTCCGAATCTGAAATTAAATCCTACTACAAAAGTTTTTATGGGTATTTTATCATAAAGATTATCCAAAAATTCACGGGGAGTCTGTCTGAGAAAATTTTGATCAAACGAGTTTAGTATTAGAACATCTATATCCAGCTTGGAAAACTCCCTGATTTTTTCCTTTAGCAGCATAATACGCGGCGGTTCCCTGTCAGGAGCCAGGACACTGAGGGGATGCTCCATAAAGGTATACACAATTGTCTGATAATCATATTTCTTTTTTTTCTGCTGAAGCTCATAGATAAGCTGTCTGTGACCCAAGTGTATACCATCAAATGTCCCCAAGGCTATAGCAGATGGCTGATCTGTGCTATAATTCCTATTATAATTAAATATAACTCTCATGGTTACCTCATACTAATACTGATTTCATTTTTATTTCTTTTTTGTTCCCATAATTTGAAACATAACCAATGCCTATAAAATCTTTTCCGCAAAATATGCTGCAATGCTGGCCGGGAATAATATTATCAACAGGGGTTAAGGCTGATTCAACTCCAACCTTATTCCCATTGCTGATCCGTTCTTTGCAAGCTTCATCTAAAACAACAGATGGCAAAACTGGTTTCAAAGCTTCTTCCATAGAAACAAGCATATTATCAAGTTTCTCTTTCTTGAATGCTTCCAGTATTTCATCCAAGGTATAAGACTGTGAAATATGAAAATTGCTGCTGGCAATCCTTATTAAAAAAGACATAACTGCTCCGCAGCCCAGGAGTTTTCCTATATCCCTGCATAACGAGCGAATGTAGGTCCCCTTGCTGCATTCAGTCTCAAACAAAACCGTATCAGGCGGGAAAAAATCCAAAAATTCGTTTTTAAAAATTTCAACTTTTCTAGGTTTTCTTTCTATTTCAATTCCCTGCCTGGCCAACTCATATAATTTTTTTCCTCTCACTTTTATAGCTGAGTACATAGGCGGTATTTGCTCCAATTCGCCTTGGAATGCTTCTAAGGCTTGGTGAATTCTATCCAGATCGGGTATATTATCAGACCTGGAACATATCCGCCCGGTTATGTCATCGGTATCAGTGGTAATGCCCAGTTTCATACCGCACCGGTATATTTTTGTTCCTCTCATTATATAATCTGATATTCTGGTCGCTTTTCCCAAACATACCGGTAAAACACCAGCTGCTTCCGGATCCAAGGTTCCTGTGTGCCCTGCCTTTCTTATTTTCAGATTGTTGCGCAGGTAGACAACAACATCACTTGATGTCATTCCAGGAGGTTTTAATACATTGAGTATGCCGTTCATTATTCTATGCTCCAATCATTTCACGAGCGGCAGATAAAATTTCCTCTTTTGCTTTGTTTATATCCATAAGCAGACTGGCGCCTGATGCTGCATGATGGCCTCCACCGCCGAACCGTCCGGCCAATTTGCTGACATCAATTCTGCCATTGGAGCGAAAACTGGCCTTAACAGTTCCGTCTTCAGTTTCCTTAATCAGAATGCCAATTTCTACTCCTGAAATATTTTTTGCATAATTGACCATATTCTCTATTTCTGACTCCATAGCTCCAGTATCATTCAAATCCTCTCGAGTAATTTCAATAATGGCAATCTTGTTATTTTCATAAAGAGCCAAGGAGTTTAAGGCTCGGCCAAGCAAACGTATTCGCTCTATTCGGTTTGTTTTATATAATATGGTTGTAATGCGTTCTATATCTACTCCACAATCCACCAGTTGAGCAGCTATGCGGTATGATTGGGAAGTAGTATTGCCATAAGAAAAGCTGCCCGTATCAGTGGAAATTGCTGTATATAATGCCTCAGCTGCATCTTTATTAATATTGTGTATCAATTCCATACCAATTCTAAAAATTATTTCTCCTGTTGCTGCAGCACTTGTATCCACCAGATTGATATCGGCATAAAAAGTATTGCTGACATGGTGATCTATGTTTATGGTGACCTTTCCTGCCACAAAAGCAGGCTTACAGGTGCCCATTCGGCCTTCATCGCTGCAGTCTACTGCAATGGACAGATCATAAACAGCATTGTCTTTCATAGAATCAATAAATCTGTTATGGCCGCGTAGAAACTCCAATACAGGAGGCACCTTGTCCTGGCAGTAAAGGGTGACCTTCTTGCCCAAAGTATCCAAAAAATTTGCCAATGCCAGGCAGGATCCTATTGCATCTCCATCAGGTTGCACATGTGTAATCAAAGCAATATTTTCAGCTTGCTGAATCTGCCTGATAACTTCATTTATTATCATTCTGATTCTCCTGATTTAAGTTGAGTTCACTTATTTTTTTTGATATTTCAACACTGTATTCAATAGAGTTATCCATGATAAATTGGAGTTCAGGTACGTGCCTGATATCCAAACGCTTTCCAAGCTCACGCCTGATAAAGCCGGAAGCTTTTTTTAAACCCTCCAGTGTATCTTTTCTTTCCTTCTCACCCGCCATCACGCTGACATATATTTTGGCATGGCGTAAATCTCCAGTCACCTCTGTTTTGACAACCGATGAAAACTCAGCTATCCGAGGATCCTTAACATCATTTCTGATTATATCACTGACTTCCTTACGAATCTCTTCCGATATCCGGTTGATTCGGTAATTAGCCATAGCAAGTCACCCTCTATTTCTTTATTTCCTCCATTACATAGGCCTCAATGACGTCTCCTTCTTTGATATCATTGAAATTTTCAAGACCTATTCCACATTCATAATTGGAAGCAACTTCCCTTACATCATCTTTAAATCGCTTCAATGAATCTATCTTACCTTCATAAACTACAATGCCATCGCGTATAATCCTCACATTTGCATTCCTGGTAATTTTCCCATCGGTAACATACGAACCTGCAACGGCACCGACTCCGGAAATCTTAAATACAGCACGCACTGATGCATGTCCAATAACAACTTCTTTAAACTCCGGAGCTAATAGACCTTTCATTGCGGCCTCTATATCTTCGATAGCATTGTATATTACTCGGTAAGTGCGTATATCTATCTGTTCCCGTTCTGCCAATTCAATGGCATTTGAAGACGGCCTGACATTAAAGCCAATGATTATGGCATTGGAGGCAGATGCCAGCATAACATCCGACTCGGAAATGCCGCCTACACCGCCATGTATGCATTTAACCCGCACCTGGTCGTTGGAAAGTTTCTCCAAAGCTTGCCGCACTGCTTCTACCGAGCCTTGGACATCAGCCTTGATTATCAGGTTGAGATCCTTAATCTCTCCTTCTTTCAATTGGCTGAAAAGCTCGTCTAATGAAGCCCTTGATGTTGTCTTCAACTGCTTTGCTTTTTCCTTCTCTTTGCGTTCTTCGCTGACCTGCTTAGCCAGTTTATCATCCTCAACTGCATACATTATATCTCCGGCAGCAGGAACATCATTAAGTCCTAGAACCTCTACAGGTGTAGACGGCGGAGCTTCTTTAATTCTTCTTCCCTTGTCATCCATCATTGCACGAACCCTGCCATAGGCAGTTCCTGCAACTATAGAGTCGCCTACCCTTAATGTGCCATTCTGCACCAAGATAGTAGCAACTGGGCCTCTTCCCTTATCCAGCTGCGCTTCAATAATAGTACCTTTGGCTAATCTGTTGGGATTTGCTTTCAGGTCCAGCATTTCTGCTACAAGAAGGATCATTTCCAGTAGATCGGAGATTCCTTCTTTTTTCAAGGCTGAAACCGGCACAGCAATGGTGTCGCCGCCCCATTCTTCAACCACTAATCCATGCTCAGTCAGTTCCTGTTTTACCCTTTCAGGATTAGCATGAGGTTTATCAATTTTGTTTATGGCAACTATGATAGGCACATCAGCTGCCTTAGCATGGTTAATCGCCTCAATGGTTTGTGGCATTATGCCGTCATCAGCGGCTACAACTAAAATAGCAATATCTGTCACCTGCGCACCTCTGGCACGCATGGAAGTAAATGCTTCATGGCCGGGGGTGTCAATGAAAGTGATGGCTTTATCTCTGATAGTTACGGTATAAGCGCCTATATGTTGTGTAATACCACCAGCTTCCTGCTCTGTAACATGGGCATTGCGTATGGCATCCAACAAGGATGTTTTTCCATGGTCTACATGACCCATAACAGTAACCACAGGCGGCCGGCTTACCAATTCTTCTTCTGAATCTTCTACATCAAACTCTTCTAACTGTTCTTCGAAAGATTTAACTGACTTTCTCTCCAATTCAACATTAAATTCAGAAGCAATCAAATATGCTGTTTCAAAATCCAATTCCTGATTTATTGTGGCCAGAACACCCATGCTCATTAATTTTTTAATTATCTCTGCCACTTGAATTCCTATTTTTTCAGATAATTCTTTTACTGTAATAAAATCGCCCATAGTAATTGCCTTTTTTCTTTCAGGTGGTGGTGTTGGTTGCTTGATTTCTTTAGCCTTTTTCGGTTTTTTGCTTTTCTTGTTCAGGAGTTCAATATTGTCTTCCCACAGGTCTTTTTTGCTTTTGCGGCCTTTATCCCTGCTATGATCGGCAAATCTTCCGCCGGCACTTTTTCCACTTTCAAATTTCTCTTTATCGGTGACAACAGGCGGCTGGGATAAGAACTTTTCAACTATATCTCCTTTTCTCCGTTCTTTCCTGCCCCTGGCATCGCTTTTCTTTCTTGCTGCTTTCTCATCTTCAGTCTGAACTTTTTTCGTTGGAGCTTGGCTGACAGTTTGTACTGGTCTTTTCTGAACGGAAGTTTCTGGTTCTTTGCTTCCTTTTTCTTTTATATCGCCAATCTTGTCAGTTGCTGCCTCATGAACCTCTTCTTTTTTCTGCTTAGATTCCTGCTCCCGTTGCTGCAGCTCTTTTTCCCGTTTTTCCTCTTCCTGTTTCTTTTTCTCTTCCTGCAGCTGTTCCTCTCTTCGAATCTGCTCAGCTGCTAATTCTTCCTGTCTTCTTTTTGCCTCCAGCTCGCGGGCTTTCCTTTCTGTTTTCGCTCTTGCTTCAGTCAGCAAACGAAAATATTGATCCATATTAGTTTTCAACTCATCAATTTTTTCGGTCAGCCCTTCAACGTTCTTGCTGATTTCTTTTGTCTTGCTGAATACTTTAATTTTTGCCATTATCGTCACCCCCGTGCCGGATATCTTGATATTCCTTCAATAACATCTCTTTAAATGCCTTGTCAGTTACTGCCAGCAACGTTCTGTTTCCTTTCCCTATTGCAGCGCCAAGCTCATTCTTGGAACCGATTATTATAAAATCAACACCCTTGTTTTTGCAAAGACGAGTATATTTTTCCATTGTAGGTTTCGATGCTTTTTCACTCAAAATCACAAGTTCTGCCTTGCCTGAACGAATGGCGCTTTCACACTGCACAGCGCCTGATAACATTTTGCCGGCCTTTTGACATAAACCAAGAAGAGATAAAAATTTTACCTTAATTTATTTCACCCTCATTCAATCTCATTCTTAATTTTTCATAAATCTCTTGATCTATTTTTTGTCCAAAAGCCTTTTCCAGCATTTTGCTCTTTTCTGCCTTATTCATGCACATCTGACTAAAACATAAATATGCGCCTCTTCCAGGAGCTTTACCTTTAAAGTCAATGTCAATATCTCCTTCGGGACTTCTGACAATTCGGATCAGCTCTTTTTTCGGCTTCATTTCACGGCAGCCTATACACATCCTCATAGGTATCTTTCTTTTTTTCAAAAGGCATCACCTTTTTCCTGATCTAGCTGTAAGGTGCCCAACTGCAGTATTTCTGCCTGTGACTGACTTTTTATGTCTATTTTCCAACCGGTTAGTTTTGCCGCCAATCTGGCGTTTTGGCCTTCTTTCCCTATAGCCAGGGATAATTGATCATCCGGAACGATTACCATTGCTGATTTCTCGTCTGAATCCAATAATACGGATACTACTTTAGCAGGGCTCAATGCGCTGGAGATATACTCTACCGGATCTTCACTCCACTTAATAATATCTATTTTTTCTCCCTTGAGTTCTTCAACAATTCGCTGTACCCGGGTGCCTCTGTATCCAACACAGGAACCAACCGGATCTATTTCTTCCTCCAGAGCAGCTACCGATATCTTAGTTCTGGATCCAGCTTCTCGTGAAATATTTTTTATTAATACCTCTCCTCTGGCGATCTCCGGAACCTCCATCTCAAAAAGCCTCTTGACCAGTCCCGGATGAGTTCGGGATACGGTAATCAACGGCCCTTTTGTGGTTTTTTTAACTTCTGTGATATACACTTTAAGCCGGTTATTTACCTCATAGTTTTCGCCAGGCATTTGTTCACTAGGCGGAAGAATGGCTTCAGTTTTATCCAGATCGATGTAAACATTCCTTTTTTCGACTCTCTGCACCAAGCCTGTAACTATTTCATTTTCCTTTTCTATATATTTTTCGTAGATCAGGCCCCGTTCTGCTTCCCGGATGCGCTGCACAACCACCTGTTTGGCATTTTGTGCTGCTATTCTTCCAAAATTTTTAGGGGTAACCTCTATGTTAACAATATCATCCAGCTGAATCTTTGGATCTACTTTTTTGGCTTCGGATTCTTCAATTTCCAACTGCTCATTTTTTACTTCTTTTACTACCTTTTTCTGAACATAAACCTTGACATCGCCGTTGTCACGGTTAATTCCTACCTTTACATTGCCAGGAGCTGAGCCAAAGTTCTTTTTATATGCAGATACCAAAGCTGCTTCAATGGCTTCTAATAATATTTCTTTATCTATACCTTTTTCCCGGCAAATTGATTCTATAGCTTCTAAAAACTCCCCGGACATTCTATTAATTCCTCCTTGATTGTTGCTCATGCTGTGCTTAAAATTCTACAGCCAATCTTACCACTGCAACTTCATCTCGTGAAAACGACAGGATATTATCCTGTTCCCGTATAAGAAGGTTATCATCTTCCCAACCAAGCAGCTCACCCGTAAACTTTTTCCTGCCGTCTTTTGCTTTATACAGTGAAACATCAACTTTAGATCCCTTATATCTTTCAAAATCCGATTCTTTTTTCAGAACACGATCGAGACCGGGTGAAGAAACCTCAAGATAATACGAATGTGGTATCGGATCTTCTTTATCCAACAGGTCACCGATTTGTTCGCTGACAGTTTGGCAATCATCAATTGTAATGCCGCCAGGCTTATCTATGTAAATTCGTAAATACCAATTACCTCCTTCTTTCTTGTACTCGATATCCACCAGCTCAAACCTCAGTTTTTCCAATATAGGTTGCAGCATTTCTTCTACAAGCTTTTCTATCTTAAGCCTAGACAATATCCTTCCCTCCAAAACAGTCGCAATATAAATCTATTATGTCCTGAACAACTGCTCTTAATCGAAAGTAAAATACCTATAACAATATTAAAGAGTGGGCCTGACCCACTCTAACTGCTTCAAATTATTTATGTATAAGGAATTATATCATCAATCATTAGGGAATGCAAGGGAGAATAACGAAATTTGGCTGGTTTCAGGCAGATTTTTCAATACACCGTGTTCCTGCAAGGATTCAATAGCAGTTTTCGTGATTTTTGCCCTCTCTCTTAAGTCTTCAATGGAAATAAACTCGCCCTGCTCTCTTGCCGCCACAATATTTTTTGCTGCGTTGATACCCACGCCCTGCAAAGCATTAAGCGGAGGCCGGATTCCCTCTTCAGTAATAAGAAAACGATGGGAATGGGATTTGTACAGATCAATAGGTACAAACTTCAGCTTTCTCATATACATTTCCAGTGCAACTTCCAATATGGTCAGGACATTTTTTTCCTTGGGAGTCAAATTATTGCCCTTGCCTTCTAAATCACCTATGGCCTTACGAATCATATCAGGTCCGTTCAAGATCAAATCAGCGTCAAAATCATCGGCTCGAACGGTAAAATAAGAAGCATAAAAGGCCTCAGGATAATAAACCTTAAACCATGCTATCCGGAAGGCCATAATTACATAAGCAACAGCATGAGCTTTTGGAAACATGTATTTTATCTTTTTACAGGATTCAATATACCACTCAGGAACCGAGTGGGTCATCATAGCTTCTTCCATTTCAGGCGTCAGCCCTTTTCCTTTTCGAACGCTTTCCATTATCCTGAATGCCATGGTGGGATCCATACCCCGGTTTATTAAATAAATCATTATATCGTCACGGGTACAGATTACTTCAGACAAGGTAGCAATATTGCTTCTGATAAGATCCTGGGCATTATTCAGCCACACATCTGTACCATGAGATAAACCGCTTATGCGGATAAGTTCAGCAAAAGTGTTCGGTTTAGTATCCATAAGCATTTGACGGACAAATTTGGTGCCAAATTCCGGTATCCCGTAAGTACCTACCTGGCTGTTAATATCTTCCGGAGATAGATTTAATGGTTCGGTGCTTGAAAAAAGCTTCATGGTATTGTCTTCTCCCAGAGGGATTTTCCTGGCATCCACTCCGGTAATATCTTCCATCATACGAATGACCGTCGGGTCATCATGGCCTAATATATCCAATTTGACCAGGGTATCATGTATTGAATGGAAATCAAAATGGGAAGTAATAACCCCCGATTCCTTGTCGTCTGCAGGATGCTGAATTGGGGTAAATTCGTGAATATCCCTGCTCTTTGGAACTACCAGTATCCCTCCTGGATGCTGGCCTGTTGTCCTCTTGACTCCAGTGCATCCAGCTACCAACCTTTTTATCTCAGCACTCGGTACAGCTTTACCTTTGCTCTCAAGATACTTCTTAACAAAACCATAGGCCGTTTTTTCGGCAATAGTTCCTATGGTGCCTGCACGAAACACATGACCTTCCCCGAACAGCTCTTCGGTATATTTATGAGCTATAGGCTGATATTCACCGGAAAAATTTAGATCAATATCCGGGACCTTATCACCCTTGAATCCCAAAAATACTTCAAAAGGTATGTCGAAACCGTCTTTTTCATATTCGGCTCCGCATTTAGGACATATTTTATCGGGGAGATCTGCGCCGCATCCATACTTCTCTGAATCCACATCAAAATCAGAAGTTTTACATTTTTTGCAGTAGTAGTGGGGAGGCAACGGATTTACCTCCGTAATACCGGTCATGGTGGCAACTAAAGAAGAGCCGACAGAACCTCTGGAGCCAACCAAATATCCATCCTGGTTGGATTTCTTTACCAGCTTATGGGCAATTAAATATAATACAGCATAGCCGTTTCCAATGATTGAATTTAATTCCTTATCCAACCTTTTTTTAACTATATCAGGCAATGGTTTCCCGTATATGGAATAAGCCTTTTCCATTGTCATAGAACGGATTTCTTCTTCAGCGCCTGGAATTTCAGGTGCAAATAGTTTATCCGGAATAGGCTTGATATCTTCTATATCATCAGCTATGCTGCGAGGAGCTTCAATTACTACCCGGCGGGCTGTTTCCCTGCCTAAATATGAGAATTCTTCCAGCATTTCTTCAGTTGTTCTGAAATATAATGGGGGCTGGATGTCTGCATCCTCATATTTTTGCCCGCTCATCAGTATGCGGCGAAAATATTCATCCTGTGGATCTAAAAAGTGGACGTCACAAGCAGCTACTACTTTTTTATTATGTTTTTCGCCCAGTGCTACAATGCGCCTGTTTATTTCCCTTAAACCTTCTTCATCCAAAACTTGCCCATTACGGATTAAATGTTGATTGTTGCCTGCAGGCTGTATTTCCAAATAATCATAGAAATCTACAATAGCACCGATTTCATCATCAGGCTGGTTTTTAATTACAGCCTGATAGAGTTCGCCCGCTTCGCATGCTGAGCCTATTATCAAGCCTTCCCTGTACTGAGCCAGCAAACTCTTGGGAATTCTCGGCCTTCTATAATAGTATTCCAAATGAGACATTGAAACCAGTTTATATAAATTCTTCAGCCCAATGGAATTTTTGACCAGTATTATAGCGTGGTAGCTGTGCAGCCCGTTTAGGTTTCTTCTATTGCGGAATAAAGCATTAACGTCTTCAAGATTGGATACGTCCTGCTTTTCCAACATATCAAAAAGCTTAAGCATAATTTCACCCGCTGCCTTTGCATCATCTACTGCTCTGTGATGGTTATCCAGCGGAATACCCAAATGTTCTGCTACCAGATTTAATTTATACCGCTTAAGCTCCGGGAGCATTTCTCTGGACAAAGCCAGGGTATCAATAATAGGTTGATGAAAAGCCAGGCCCAAAGGCTTAGCTTTTTGTAAAATAAAATTAATATCAAAGGAAGCATTATGAGCAGCTAACGCTGCATCACCGCAGAAATCGAAAAATTCGGGTAATACGGTTTTTATAGCAGGTGCATCTTTAACCATATCCTGTGTAATGCCTGTTAATTTGGTTATATGAGCAGGTATAGAATTTACTGGCGCAACGAAACTGTTAAAGGAATCTATTATTTTTCTATTATGAATCTTTATTGCTCCAATTTCTATGATTTCATTATTTACGGCATCCAACCCAGTGGTTTCAATGTCCAGCACAACATAAGCATCATCAAAACTATAGCTTCGACTGTATTGTATAATGGGAATGCAATCATTAATCAAATATGCTTCTATACCAAATATTACTTTTATTCCATATTTTTTTCCTGCCTGATAGGCTTCCGGAAATGCCTGAACCACCCCATGGTCTGTTATAGCAATAGCTGAATGCCCCCATTTGGCAGCTCTTTCCACCAATGCCTTGGCTGAAACAACTCCATCCATAGCACTCATATGGGTGTGTGCATGGAGCTCAATTCTCTTATCAGGTGATGTATCCATTCGCGTTTTTGAATCAACGGCATTTATATCAGTGGCTATAAGGACAATTTCTTTTTGATATATATCATATTGGCATTCACCCCGGATCCTATACCATTGATCTATATTCAGACTGTTTAATATAGATTCTGACTTATCGGGACTAGCAAAAACCTTAACCGTTATGGAACTGGTATAATCCGTTACATCCATTGAGATCAAGTATTTTCCGCCTCGCAGCTGCCTGGTCTCCATATCAAAAATGCATGCTTCTATAGAAACCCTTCCGCTGTCTTCACGCAGGTTATCAATAGGCTCAGGATCATCCTTTACAGCTCGTCCCAGAATAACCTTGTTAGTCCTGTGCTCTTTTTCATCTCTGTGACTTTGATTTGCCATGGCAGTTTGCCCTGCAACCTGTTTAATTAGTTTCTGCTCTTCCATATCTTTTTCTATAAAATATTCTTTTGTAACTGCTGTGTTATTATTGTTCGTTATTATATTAACTCTTATTTTTTGACCAAAAACATCTCCAAACCATTCCTCAATTCTACCGGGGATTTCCCTGTAAGCGGCCAAATCCATTGTTGAAGGCAGGTCTGTTCTGATCTTCAAAGAATTCTCTTCCCATTTCCAGCTGCACGAAGTTAACCAAGTAGATGAAGGTATTTCTTTTTTTATTAATTCCAGCAAATCTTTCCATATCAACTCAAAATTATCTTTAATAGCTTCCAGACTCATTTTAAATGTAAATCTAAGCTTTATTTGGTCAATATCAGAGAATTTATTACGCAGCTTTTTTTGCAAACTGATAACTGTTTGGTGCGGTATGTATTGAGATGCACTTAAAAAAATTTCCCATTTCCTGCTTTTTCTATATACCAGAGTTTTTTCTATATCCAAATTAATTCCCTTAAGACTCGGCTCCTTATAAATTATATCAAACCAAGACTTAAGGGAATCATCAGACTTCTGTTTAGCCATTACATTATCCCCCTAAATGCAGTAACATGCTTGTGTCAAACTTTTTTAATTTCCTTTGTTATTTCCCAATACATTTTAAGACGCGCTTTCATTCCTTTAGTCAGACCCATCTTTTCTTCCTTAAGAGAATGAGTTACATTGAACAAAGGAACTTCCTGTATTCTCAATTTATGTTCTTTAGCGTATCTGGTAAGGGCAACTTCGATGCCAAAACCGGAAAACCATTCTTTACTATCCAGCTTATCTAGAATTTCCCTTTTAACACAGCGCTGACCTGATAAAAAAGGCATAAGTTTCTGTGCTAAATCGGTTATGTTCCTTCCGGAATAAAAGATGCCTACAGTCATATCGGCCATGTCTTTAACTACAGGCGCAACCAGATTCTCTATATGGACAGGCTTTAATCCTATTAAATCCGCATCCAAAAAAAGAACTATATGCCCTTTGGTATGTTTCAGGCCTGTCCACATGGCATAGCTTTTACCTCGGTTTTCAGTCAAATCGATAATACTTATGTCAAATGACCGAACTACTTCAGACGTATTATCTTCAGAGCCATCATTTACAACCAGAATTTCATAATCATCCCGTAAACTTTGAATCGGTTCCAGAACTTGTGAAATATTCTTACTCTCATTAAAAGCCGGAATAATTATGGAAACTTTCAACAGCATCCAACCCCTGCTTCAGGCGGAATCTAATCTTTGGTTATATTCTAAGTATATCCTTATATGTGACAATAATCATTAAGATCATTAACAATACAAATCCTACCAAGTGAAAGTATCCTTCTTTTTCCCTGTCAATAGGTTTTCCTCTAAGTCCTTCAACAGCCAGCAGCAGCAACCGTCCACCATCCAGAGCCGGAAAAGGTATCAAGTTCATTATGCTCAGGTTTAAAGTAATAATAATTCCAAGTTGCAATAAGCGCTGAACTCCTGCTTGAGCAGCTCTGCCTATCTCGCTTACAATGCCTATCGGGCCCATTACATCCCCTAATCCCCGTCCGGAAAAGATAAGATCTTTTAACATAACCAGCATTTGTCCTGTTATGCGGAATACTTCAACAAATGATGTGCCAATTGCTTCAAAAAAGCCAAATCTTTTTATATTAGGTTTAAAATAAAAACCGACCTGCCATATATCATTTTCAGAATTATAACTAGGGATTAGGTCATAACTGACAATTTGATTCCCGCGTTGTACAGTGATAGTAAAAGGTTTAGGGCCGTTTTCACTTATGAATTCCTGTATGCGGAGCACAGCTTCAGCATCTTCCAAACCACTTAGATCTTCATCTCCTATTCCTACGATCCGGTCCCCTTCCTGCAGCCCTGCCTGTTCAGCCGGATAGCCTGAGATCAGGCTGTCGATTACAGGCTGATTGGATACATGAAGTCCGAATGAAATAAACAGAATGCTTAATAGGAGCACTGCAAGCAGCATATTCATCACAGGACCTGCTGCTATTACCAAAAACCGCTTCCATACCTTAGCGTTGTTAAAGGCTTTGGGGTCATTACTGGATTCATCCTCACCCAGAAAGCGGACATATCCTCCAATCGGCAAAGCTCTAAGCGAATATTCAGTTTCTTTGCCAGAAATTTTAATAAGCCGGGGACCCATGCCTATTGAGAATTCCGCTGCATGGATTCCAACTGCTCTGGCAGCTAAAAAATGACCCAATTCATGTATCATTATAAAAACGCTGAAAAACAACAGTGCCACTAAAATAGTTGTCATTTGACTTCATCCTTCTTTATTCGATCTCTGGTTTCCTGATCCACCAGGAGTATATCTTCAAGAGTCGGATTGTATATAGCACGATGATACCCCATTGCCTTCTCCACTAAGGCTGGTATATCGATAAAACGTATGGATTCCTTAAGAAACATTTCAACAGCTACTTCATTAGCAGCATTAAGCACAGCTGGCATGGTGCCGCCGATTCGCAAAGCTTCATAAGCCAAATTTAAGCATGGAAACGTTTCAGTGTCCGGTTCTTCAAAATCCAGACTTCCTAACTTTAAAAAATCAAGTTCCGGCAAATCAGCCTTGAATCTGTTGGGCCAGCTGAAGGCATAAAGTATGGGAAGCCTCATATCAGTTGCTCCCAGTTGAGCCAGCACCGAGTTATCAATAAATTGCACCATAGAATGAACAATGCTTTGAGGATGTATCAGCACTTCTATCTGATTCAATTCCAGATCAAAAAGCCATTTAGCCTCTACAATTTCCAGGCCCTTATTCATAAGGGTTGCACTGTCTATGGTGACCTTTCTGCCCATATCCCAACGAGGATGCTTCAATGCATCCTCTAAAGTTACCTTTTCAAGTTCATTTAACGTATAGCCTCGGAAGGGGCCTCCGGATGCAGTTAAAAATATTTTTTTTATTTCACTTTTTTCTTCGGTGCCCTGCAAACATTGAAAAATAGCAGAATGTTCACTGTCTACCGGCAAAATTTTTCCGCCATATCGCTTTGCTGCATCCATCACTATTGCTCCGCCTGCAACCAAAGTCTCCTTGTTAGCCAAAGCTACGACTTTTCCTGCTTTCAGTGCTGCCAAAGTTGCTTCCAGCCCGGATATTCCAACTACTGATACCAATACTATATCTATTTCTGGCAAAGCAGCTAATTCCGCCAGAGATTCTTTGCCAGACATCACCGATATTTCATCCGGCAGCCTTTGCCTTAAAACATCTGCTTTTTGCTGATTTACCACAGCGACTTTTGCGGGCCGGTATTTTAATGCCTGCTTTTCTAATATATCAATGTTATTGTTTGCCGACAATGCTATAAACTCATATTGAGGATAACGGCTCAAAATCTCAAGAGCCTGTGTTCCAATAGAGCCGGTTGAACCCAGTATAGCAATTTTTTTCAATAATACTCACCTTTCTGTCAACTCAAGAACAGCTGGGAATATAGATATACGACAGGCAGCACAAACAGCAAGCTGTCAATTCTATCCATTATGCCGCCATGTCCAGGTATTATCCTGCCAAAATCCTTTATATCACAATAACGCTTAATTGATGATGCTGTCAAATCTCCTAGTTGCGAGAAGATCCCTCCTAACAATCCAATAAATGCATAATGAATCAAGTTTACATTTATATTGTATACCCAATTTAACGCGATTCCAAGCAATATAACCGCAAATATTCCGCCTGCCAGCCCGCCAATGCTGCCTTCAACGGTCTTATTTGGGCTGATATCAGGGCATAGCTTTTTCTTTCCCAGGGCGCTTCCAACAAAGAAAGCAAAAGTATCTGTGGCATAAGCTGCGGTAAGAGATAAGTATATTAAATAATAAGGATGCACTATAGCGGCTTCTTTCATAAGTTGAACCACACCAAGAAGAATACCCGGATAAAATATACCCAGCATAGTAACCGCTACATTTGCAAAATCTGCTGGTGATTTCCAAATACTCATTGACAGAATAAGCAGTGTAGCAATTAGGATATATAAGAAATCATATTTGCCATTAGCCAAAAGATTCTGCACATAAAACAATATTACAGCTGTATATCCTGCCAACTTGCTCGGATGCATTCCTCTATTCACAAATGCATTATATACTTCTCTGGTTCCAATCAATGCTATTATTATCAAAACTAAATCAATTAAGAAACCGCCAATCCAGAAAATCAATATTAAGGCTATAATCGCTATTACCGCTGATAATACTCTCACATTTAACACCTAAACACCTTCTTGTTCATCAATTCCTCCAAATCTGCGCACCCTGTTCTGGTATTCAAGAATTGCTTTGAGAAACTTGCGGCTGCTAAAATCCGGCCATAATAACCTTTTATCTGTAAATAATAGTTCCGTATATGCAGATTGATATAAAAGAAAATTGCTCAGTCTGAATTCTCCCCCAGTGCGTATCATAAGGTCAGGATCTGGAATTCCCTTTGTCTCCAGGTATTGGGTGAACAGGTCTTCGCTTATTTCATCAGGCGATAGCCTGTTCTGAGCAATATCCTGGGCAATTTTTTTCACCGCTCTGATAATTTCAGCACGGCTGCCATAATTTATGGCAATATTCACCTGAAGACCTGTATTATTTTTAGTCAGTTCCATGCTTTTCTTAATTTCTTGAGCGGCATCATAAGGCAGGCCTTGTATTTCTCCTAACATATTTATCCTTATATTGTTTTCATGAAGGGTTTTGATTTCTTTTTGAAGAAATTCAACCATTAATGACATGAGGGCTCTCACTTCAGATTCCGGCCTTTTCCAGTTTTCGGTCGAAAATGCATAGAGGGTGAGATGAGCTATTTTCAATTTTACAGCAGTTTCAATTATTTCGCGCAGAACCTCAACTCCCTGCCTGTGGCCGGCAGTTCTGGGCAGGTTGCGTGCAGTTGCCCAACGCCCGTTCCCATCCATAATAATAGCTATGTGCTCAGGAATCGGCCTTGCAGTTACTGCTTTTAGAAGCTCCGCTTCTGTTTTTTCTTTTTTGAAATTGAAGAATTTCTTCCAGCTCATAACACACGTCCTTAAAAAAGTTTAAAAGAGCATGTTTCATATTATTTGAAAAAGCAGCCTGAACGCTGCTTTTCTCATTCATTATGTATAAATGGAGAAATAATAAATTCAAGCTGATTATCTCCTGTTTGTTTCTGCCTTACAATGCGGAAAGTAACATTGGAGTTCCTATCCATTTTATACTTGGGAGGTAAATAAGTGCGTATACTGCATGATACACTCGGGTAATTAGTTTGTATTATTTTTAAAGCTTCATCCGGAATCATACCTATAAAGTTCTTCGGCATCAGAACTCCATAATCTCCTTTTCCTTTTCTTTTACTATCTCATCTATTTGCTTGATGTGTTCATCAGTTATGGATTGTATTTCATTCTCGCCGATTCTTTGTTCATCTTCAGTTATTTCATTTGCTTTTCTCATTTTTTTCAATGTATCATTAGCGTCCCGTCTGATAGAACGGATAGCTATCTTAGATTCCTCTCCATATTTGTTAACCAGTTTAACTAATTCTTTTCTTCTTTCTTCTGTCAGCTCAGGAAACACAAGCCTGATAACCTTGCCGTCATTGGTAGGAGTAATGCCGATATCAGATTTCATGATTTCTTTTTCTATTACCGGGATCATACTGGGCTCCCAAGGAGAAATTACCAATAGCCTGGGCTCAGGCGAGGATATGTTGCCTACCTGGTTGACAGGGGTAGGTGTGCCGTAATAATCCACCATTATTTTGTCAAGAATATGGGGATTTGCCCGGCCGGCACGAATGCTGGCAAGATCTGATTTCAGAACTTGCAATGTCTTTCCCATTTTTGTTCTTGCTTCTTTGAACACTTCATTCATGGTTCATTCCTCCTTTATGATCGTTCCAATACTTTTCCCAAGTACAGCCGCTTTGATATTGTTACGTTTCTCCAAGCCAAATACTTGTATAGGAATCCTGTTTTCCATACATAATGTAATAGCAGTTGTATCCATAACACCCAGACCCTTATTTATTACTTCGATGTAGCTGATCTTATCCAGCTTCTTGGCCTCGGGATTTTTCTTTGGATCATCATCATAAACTGCATCTATGTTTTTTGCAAGCAGAATGATTTCCGCCTCTATTTCGGCAGCCCGAAGAGCAGCTGTAGTATCTGTTGAAAAGAATGGATTTCCGGTTCCTCCGGCAAATATAACTATTCGGCCTTTTTCCAGATGGCGGATAGCTCTTCTGCGAATGTACGGTTCAGCAATCTGCCGCATCTCAATAGCGGTCTGCACCCTGGTCTGCATTCCTTTGTTTTCCAAAGCATCCTGGAGTGCAAGAGCGTTAATTACTGTGGCCAGCATGCCCATATAATCAGCAGTACTACGGTCCATGCCGACACCGCTTCGCCCTCTCCAAATATTTCCTCCGCCTACTACAATGGCAACCTGTACATTCAGATTACTAATTTCAATTATATCATCAGCAATTTGATTCAGGATATCATAATCAAATCCATGACCTTTTTTCCCAGCCAAAGCTTCACCGCTTAACTTCAGTATAACTCTATTGTATAGTGGTTTGTTGTTATTTTCTACGCACATATTGAGATCTCCTTCTTTTCAAAAAAAGAGAAACACAAAAAGTGTTCCCCTTTATTTTTTTAACCCTTCATCTGACTCATAACTTCTTCTGCAAAATTATCCTGTCTCTTTTCTAAGCCTTCGCCCATCTGATAGCGAACAAAACGTCGAATGCTGATTTTTTCACCTATGGTGGCTATCTGCTCATTCACATAATCCTGAATGCTTTTATCCGGATCCTTAACGAATGGTTGTTCAAGCAGGCATACTTCCTTAAAGTATTTCTCTATCCGGCCTTCAACAATCTTTTCTGCAATTTTCTCCGGCTTTCCTTCATTTAAAGCCTGTGCTTTCAGAATTTCTTTCTCTTTAGCTATCACATCTTCCGGAACATCTTCCTTTGACAAATATTGAGGATTTGCAGCTGCAATATGCATTGCTATATCCCTGACAAAGGCCTTGAATTCATCTGTTTTTGCTACGAAATCCGTTTCACAATTGACTTCAACCAGCACACCAATCTTGCCGCCCATATGAATATAGGAATCTACAATTCCCTCTGCTGCAATTCTTCCAGCCTTTTTTGCAGCTGCAGCAAGACCTTTTTCTCTTAAAAGCTCCACTGCTTTATCCATATCACCGTTAGTTTCCTGCAATGCTCGTTTGCAATCCATCATGCCGGCACCGGTCATTTGTCTTAATTCTTTTACCATGGATGCAGAGATCATGAACTTATTCCTCCTTTTCTACATAAAAACAATGACTCTGTCTCTTTTCTAATTAATCATAAAAAGGGAAGAATAGGAGTGTTGCCTCCCCTGTTCTTCCCCCCTTTTATTACTCCAATTATTCTTCACTGATCTGTTCGCCTTGACGGCCTTCCAGAACTGCATCAGCGATTTTTGATGCAAACAATTTGATTGCACGTATTGCATCGTCATTGCCGGGGATAACATAATCAACCTCATCAGGATCGCAATTGGTATCCACAATGGCAATTATCGGAATACCCAGCTTCCTGGCTTCTGCAATAGCAATGCGTTCCTTTCTGGGATCGACCACAAAAATAGCACCTGGAAGCTTTTTCATTTCACGAATTCCGCCCAAGTTTTTTTCCAGCTTCTCTTTTTCCAGCCGAAGTTTGATTACTTCTTTCTTGGGCAGCACATCAAAGGCACCACTTGTTTCCATTTCCTCCAGCTCATTCAAGCGATCTATGCGCTGGCGGATGGTTTTGAAATTGGTAAGCATGCCTCCAAGCCAACGATGAGTAACATAATAAGCACCGCAGCGTTTTGCTTCAGCTTCAATAGATTCCTGCGCTTGCTTTTTAGTGCCTATCATTAAGATACTTTCGTTGGCTGCGGACAGATCGCGGACGAAATTATAGGCCTCCTCCATTTTCTTTACGGTTTTCTGTAAATCAATGATGTATATGCCGTTACGATCCGTAAAGATGTAAGGAGCCATTTTAGGATTCCATCTGCGGGTCTGATGCCCAAAATGCACGCCTGCTTCCAGCAGCTGCTTCATTGTTACAACAGCCATATCTTTCACCTCCTCGAGTTTTACCTCCCTTGTTTCGAATACCCTGTTTTTAACAACAGGCACCCGAGAAACAAACAAGGTGTGTAATTCCGTTTAGTAGTATAACACACCTATTTTATGGAATCAATACTTAATTAAATCCATGCTCGTATACTTCATTTACTGCAGCAAAAATTTCTTCCAGTTCTGACTTATCTTCAATTCCGGTGTAATAATCATCTCCGTTTTCATCCTGTTCTACTCGAAGTATTACAATTTCGTTTTCATCCGGATCAGATTCCTGGTCAATTGGTGCAAGTACTATATATTCTTTATCCTTATAGTCTAAAGTCATTATATGTTCAAAAGAAACAACCTGGTTATTCTCGTCAATCAGTTCAATGATGTTCATGTTCTGATCCATTTTAATAGTCCTCCTTATTTTTGGTTAATGTAATCCAAATAGGATTGCAGAATAAATACAGCTGCCATCTGATCAACCTTCTGCTTTCGCTTTTTCCTGCTCATATCAGCTTCAATCAATACTTTATGGGCTGACACTGTTGTAAGGCGTTCATCCCAGAACACAATTTCACCATTATAGTAATCTTTAAGTATGTCAGCAAAAGCTTTTACTTTTTCTCCTTGAGGCCCTATGCTGCCGTTCATGTTCTTAGGAAGCCCGATAACAATCTTTTCAGGCTGGTACCGGTCCAGTATTTCCTGAATATATTCAAAGTCATGCTTATTGTCACGCCTTACCAGGGTATCAATTCCCTGAGCAGTCCATCCCAGAGCATCGCTGATTGCCATTCCGATTCTCTTATCGCCTACATCCATGGATAAAATTCTCAAATACTGTTTTCCTCCCTTAAGCAGGTTTTTACTATATAATTTTTATTGCCAATTCCTTGCATTCTGCTCCGCAATAACCACACAGAACACATTTATTTTTGTTCACATATGCCTTTTTATTGTGTAAAAACAAGGCTTTTTGGGGGCATCTGTTTATGCATCGGCCGCAGCCCTGACAATAAGACTCGATTATAAGCTCCCTCTTATATTGATTTAACTTGCTCTTTAATGTTTTGTTAATAGTTCCCCTTACATAAAATTCAACATTGGCTTCAACTTCTTCAACACGCTGCATTCCCATTGCAACTGAATGCTTATATGGAAAACCTTTTATATAGTTCATCGCCTCTTCATAATGTTTCAGCAGGTGACCGCCTCCTAGGCATTTCATAAGATAAATGCCTTTTCCTGCCTGCCATGCATTATAAACTGCTTGCTCCATTTGTTCACGGCCGCCGTCAACGATTCCCAAACCTTGAAAATTAAGTATAGGATGGATAACATCAATGCATTCCATATCTGCTGAGGCTGTAACAGCTGCTATATGATGGGTGGAGATACCTACTGCTCTGATTATCCCCTTCTCTTTTTGCCGTATAAAAAAGTTAAGAGCCTCCTCATGTCCTTTCAAAGTGAGGGGGCCTTCCTGTTCGTGGAGTAAGAATATATCGATATAATCTCTCCCTGTTCCTCTTAACGCCCTGATTAATGATTCTTCAGCTGTTTTATTATCATAGGCGTAAGACTTGGTGGAAACAACCAGATCAGGCTTGTCCTTTAGTACTTCCCTGATATAGGGATAAGTTTGATATAAATCAGCTGTGTCAATGAAATTTACCCCTAAATCTATGGCTCGCCTTAATACCTGGTAACCTTCTTTCAAAGGTAAATTTCTTTGAAGAGGGCCGATTGTAAGTGATCCAAAACATATAGGTGAAACTCTTATGCCTGTATTTCCAAGTTCGTATAATTCCATGTTTAATTACCCTAAATCATTGTTTTCCAAATAAAACCTAACCAATTCCTCAAGCAGCTCATCTCGCTCCAATCGCCTTATCAGCGCCCTGGCATTATTATGGCTGGTAATGTATGTTGGATCTCCGGAGATGAAATAGCCAACTAATTGGTTAATAGGATCATATCCTTTTTCCTTTAATGCCAGGTATACCTTCTCAAATATCTCTTTAGGAGTTATTGAAGGTTCCTTTTCCAACCTGAATTTCATGGTTTCCTGAAAATCTTTATTCACAAAACCGCCCTCCAAATACTTATAACATATCACTGGTTTATATCTTAATATAACATAAGCATCTTCGGTTTTCTACCATTTTTTTCATTGGATGCTTCAACTTTTCCTTAGAGTTTTCGGCTGTTTCGATGATCCTCAGCTATTTTATCCAATTTTCTCAGGCGATGATTCACACCCGACTTGCCTACTTTAGGAGTCAACATTTCTCCCAGCTCCCTTAAGCTTGCATCTGGATGCACAAGTCTTAATTCTGCCACCTGTCTTAATGGGGGAGCCAGCTTGCTGAAACCTATATTATCCCTAATGTATTCTATATTTTCAATTTGCCGTACAGCTGCATTAATAGTTTTGCTTAAGTTGGCAGTTTCACAATTGACTATTCGGTTTATATTATTTCTTATATCCTTATAAATACGTATGTTTTCAAAATTAAGCAGAGCAGTATGAGCACCTATTAAGCTGAGAAGATTGACTATATGTTCTCCTTCTTTAAGGTAAACAACATATACATTTTTCCGCGGAATGGTTTTTGCATGCAGGTCAAACTCCCTGATAAGCCGGCATAAACTATCTGCATATTGTTTGTTGTTGGCTATGAATTCCAAATGGTATGCTTTTTCCGGATCACTGACCGAACCTCCGCCTAAAAAAGCACCTCTCAAATATGCTTTTTTGCAGCATTTTCTCTGAACAATCCCCTGATTGATGCTTCCCAGATTTACCCTTATCTTTCCTTCTTTATCATACGTCAGAATATGCGTACTCTCCAGTATATTTAGTGCGTCATCAGGATCGGTTACAAGCAGCATGTAACTGTTGTTTTTTCGAAGCCTGCGATTTTTCCTCACTAAAACTTCAGGGGATATCTGATACAAATCCTTGATCAGCATAAAAATCCGGCGTGCTATGGAAGCATTTTCAGTGCTGACCTTCAAACGCACTCTGCTTTTTCCAGTAATCTGGATTATTCCACTGGATTGAATAAGGGCAGTTAATTCTGCCAATTTACAACATGATTTTCTTAGCTCAATTCTGCAAATTTCATTCTTAGCCTTAGATGAAAAGGACAAAGCGTCACCCCCATTTATCACTTGGCCATCACACTTCCTTGATATCGCGATGCTCCTGTATCACATGATAGCCCCGCTTACGAAGTATCTCAGCTGCAGCATCAGCTATAGTGACCGAGCGATGAATGCCGCCTGTACACCCTATTCCGATCACCAACTGGCTTTTCCCTTCTCTGATATAATATGGAATCAGGAACTCCAGCATGTCCTCCAGCTTAGATAAGAATATTTGAGTTTCTGGAAACATAAAAAGATACTCTTTTACAACCGGTTCTTTGCCGGTATGATCTTTTAACTCCTCTATATAAAAGGGATTAGGCAGAAATCTAACATCAAATACGATATCAGCATCCAACAGTATTCCGTGCTTAAATCCAAATGATATTACTGAAATTATTAGTTTTGGCTGACTTCCTTCTTCGGAAACCAGTTTGCCGATAATATCCTTTAGCTGCTTAGGCTGAAGGTTGCTTGTGTCAATTATATTGGTTGCAGTCTTACGTATTTGCTCCAGCCTTTGTCTTTCCATGCGTATTCCTTCGATAATCCTTCCTTCCCCGCCCTTAACCAAAGGATGAATTCTCCGGGTTTCCTTATACCTTCTTACCAATACCTCATCCGAGGCTTCAAGATATAGAATCTCGTATGTGTAGCCTGAATCCCGCATAATTTGCAAACATTCAAACAAATCATCAAAAAAACCGCCGCCGCGTATATCGACTACTACGGCAATCTTGTCTATTTTTCCATCGGTTTGATAACACAGTTCAGCAAACTTAGGCATAAGTTTAGGCGGCAGGTTGTCTATGCAGAAAAAACCCAGGTCTTCCAGGCAACGAATTGCAAGTGTTTTTCCTGCTCCGGACAGACCAGTAACTATAATAAAGCGCATCGTATAACCGCTCCTCAGATTAATGCAGCCCAGCAGCTGCTTCTGTATTGATAATTCTGCTCGGAGGCACTCCGGCATTTTTTGCAATCTGTAATCCTCTTTGAAAATCTCCAACCTGATCTGGTGAATGGGCATCGCTGTTTATTGCAAACACAGCCCCTTCCTCCAGGGCTATTCTAACATATTCTTCTGTCATAAATCCATGGCTGGCGTTGATTTCCAAAGCCACGCCTAACTCAGCTGCTTTTTTCGCCAGCATCCTGGTATCTATATCTATTTTAGCCCCTGGATGAGTCAGGATTTTAATAGGATATTTCTCAATAGCACGGATCAAAGCCATTGTATTTATCTGTCTCATGGTTTCACTGTTTACCAGCCCCAGCTTGTCCAAGCCATTTTTTATAAATAGGTTCCACGCATCCCTTAACGAAGCTGGTTTAACTGCCTTGTGAAAGCCCATAAGTATAATGTCAAACTCGGAAAGAATTTTTTCAGGAATATCAATTTCACCGGTCAAGCTTATCAAATTAGCCTCGATACCCAATAACACTTCTATATCAGTAAAAGTTTCGTTAATCTTTTTAATCTCTTTTCTGATTCTGACTATATCTGAGATTTTCATACCAATTCCTATGTGATTAAAACCATGATCGGCAATAGCAATCTTCTTCAACCCTTTTTTTCTTGCCGCTTCCACATTTTCAAGTATAGTACCCTCTCCGTGGCTGTAAATAGTATGAGTGTGGTAATCAGCAATAAGTTTGTACAAAACGAGTCCTCCTGAATGAAGATTAGTCTTCACCAATTATTCTAACTTCAGGAATCAGCTCTACCCCAGTATGCTCTTTTACCCTTGTCTTTGCTTTTTCAATCAGTTGAATGACATCACAAGCAGTAGCATTTCCCAGATTGATTATAAAACCCGAATGCTTTTCGGAAATTTGAGCATCTCCTACCCTCATTCCTTTGAGTCCGGCATCCTGTATTAATTTTCCGGCATAATAGCCCACAGGTCTTTTAAATGCGCTTCCTGCACTGGGATAGCTTAAGGGCTGTTTTTCCTGCCTTCGTTTAGTCAGCTCCTGGATTAATGCTTTGGATTCCTCATAACGGCCTTTTTCCAGCTGCATAAATACTTCAAGAACAATCATGTTAGATTCTTGAATAATGCTTGTACGATATCCTAAGCCCAGCTCATTCCTTCCAAGAGTAATTATTCTTCCGTCTTCGTCCAAATCCATAACGGATACCCATTCAATAACATCTTTCATTTCGCCCCCATATGCTCCGGCATTCATGGTAACAGCGCCTCCTAGCGTTCCAGGTATTCCGCTGGCAAATTCCAGGCCTTTCAGGCTGTGTTTCAATGCAAGATTAGACAAAGCAGACAGAAGAATTCCCGCCTGGGCAAGAATTGTCTCGCCCTTAACTTCCGCACGATTAAAGCGATTGGCTATCTTTATTACAGCACCTCTGATTCCCTTATCCCTTACCAACAGGTTTGTGCCATTTCCCATCACCATTACAGGCACATTATTATCCCTTAATACTTTGTATGCCAATCTTATCTGTTCTATCTCTGACGGTATTATCATTAAATCTGCCGGACCTCCTATGCGAAAGGAGGTATGTTTTTTCATACTCTCATTTTGCAGCAGCTGATCCGGCTGAAAGTATTCCGATAATGCCTTATATGCCTTCTCAAGATTCATAAGAACATACTCCTATATAATATTTTTGTAGTTTAAACATATATCATGCGTCAATATTTCTTATTTTATCATTTTCCCGTCAAAAAAATACTGAGCAGCAGTTTGCTGCTTAAATTAAGAAAGGCATTAACCTTATAAACTCACTTGCTTAATTTATGTTTATATCTATATAAAGCATGACATGACAGAATATCTTAAATATTTTCTTCAGAGTTCTGATTGATCAAGGAATTCAATCGGCTGTCCAGTTCCTGTGCAGCATTGTATCCCATTTTTTTAAGTCTCCAATTTCTGACTGCAACCTCAACAATAATCGCCAGATTTCTTCCAGGACGGACCGGTATAACCACCTTAGGCAGTTTTACACCTAGAATTTCCATGAATTCTTCCGTCAAGCCGAGCCTGTCATACTCTTTGTTGTCATCCCAAAATTCCAGATATATAACCATGTCGATGGCCTTGTTATTAATTACAGCCCCAATGCCATACATGGCTTTTATATCTATAATGCCAATGCCCCTGATCTCCATATAATGTTTTATCAACTCAGGTGCAACGCCAATCAGGCGATTTTCCGCCACCTTCTTAATTTCTACTGCATCATCTGCCACCAATCTGTGGCCGCGTTTTATCAATTCCAGCGCAGTTTCACTCTTTCCGATGCCGCTTTCGCCCATCAGCAGCACCCCTTCGCCATAAACATCCACCAAAACGCCATGCCGTGTTATTCTTGGAGCTAAGGCCGAATCTAAATAATTAATCAGCCTATGGATGACATTGGTTGTTGCTTTTCTTGACCGAATAATAGGGCAACCGAATTTTTTGGCTGATTCAATCAGATATGGCGGTACTTCCATATCTCTTGATATCAGGACGCAGGGTATTCCTGAACCAAAGAATCGATCCAGCCGCTGGCTGCGTATTTCAGGGTCCATACTGTCCAAATAAGTCATTTCCACCTTGCCAATTACCTGTACGCGCTCAGCTGCAAAATAATCAAAAAAACCTGCAAATTGTAATCCAGGCCGATTTATGTCGCTGGTTTCAATATCTATGGATAATGATTTTCCCTTATACACTACTTCTAAGTCCAATTCCCGCAACATATCTTCGATTGAAATACTGCCCATTGCTAATTCACTCCTTTTTCAATATAAACCTCTCAACAGCCTCAGCAACACCATTTTCATCGTTCCCTTTGGTTACATAATCAGCATGATGTTTCAACTCGTCGATGGCATTGCCCATAGCAATTCCTAAACCGGCATATTCTATCATGGATATGTCATTATGGCTGTCGCCTATGGCTATTATCTCTTCTCTGGAAATATCAAGCATTTGCCCGAGAACAGCCAGTGCATTGCCTTTTGTGGCTTCTGCATTTGTAAATTCCAAATATTCCGGTCGGGAAAAGGATATCTGAAGATTCCTGCCAAATAATTCCTTGAAATAGGCAAACATTTCCCTAATTCTATCCTGATTATCAATCACCAGCAGTTTTATTGGTTCTTCCCTTTCTAACAATTGAAGCAAATTCTCGGTTTCTTTTCCCTGAATTCCTGTCATTCTTTGATAAAACCTGCTGAATTCATTATCCTTTTCAAAAAAATAACTATTCTCATTGTAGAATTGGACATGAAGATTTAGCTTTTTACACTCTTCCAATATGCCGGCAGCTAATTCCCTGGGAACGGGCTTACGCACCAAGGTTTCCCCAGTCTGAGTATCTTTTATATAGGCTCCTTGATATGTTATAACGGGAATATCTATATTCAATTCTTTAATGTAAGGAAGTGCTGAATCCAGCATCCTGCCGGTAGCTACAGTAATCAGCACTCCTTTTTCGCGGGCTGTAAACAGGGCTCTTTTATTCTCCTGGCTTATCTCCAAATCACTTCCCAAAAGTGAGTCATCAAGATCAACAGCTATTAGTTTGTACTTCAATGTTTCACCTCTTCTAAGAACTTACAGGTTTTTTTGGAACGATTAAAGCAGCGGCTATATAAACTATTATACCCCCGCCAACAGACATTAAGGATAAAACTACCCAGGCCAGTCTTACCAGTGTAGAATCGATGTCAAAATACTCTGCGATACCACCGCAGACCCCGCAGATTTTCTTATCCGTGTCGGATAAATACAATTTTTTCATAGTTCTTCCCCCCTCAATATTAATTTAGTATATATGCAAAATACAATATTTGTCCAGCATATATATCAAGGATTAACCCAGGTATTGTTTCAACTCTTCTGCAACCTTTTTATTCATACCTTCCACTTTTGCAAGCTGTTCAACGCTTGCTTTTCTAATCCCGCTCACCGAACCAAATACTTTTAACAATTGTTTCATTCTTTTCGGGCCAATGCCGGGTATATCCAACAAAACGGAATGTAAACTGTTTTTGGTACGCAAACTGCGATGATAAGTGAGGGCAAAACGATGGGCTTCATCCCGTATCCTTTGCAAAAGATGTAAAGCATTTGAGTTGCTGGGCAGCCTGATTGGTTCCTTCTCACCCCTGGAATAAATCTCATCATTCTTTTCTGCCAAACCAAAAACCGGTATATTATCGACACCCAGTTTTCTCATAGATGACAAAGCGGCGCCCAGCTGGCCTTTACCACCATCTATTATTATTAAATCCGGAAATTTGGCAAACTTTCCTTGGGAATAGTCTTTGCCTTCTTCGTTAAGTCTTTTTCTTTCTTCCAAACCCTTTCTGAACCGTCTTTCAATGATTTCTGCCATGCTGGCAAAATCATCCTGGCCCTCTACAGTCTTAATCCTGAATCTTCTATACTCTTTTTTGGCGGGTTTTCCATTTTCAAACACCACCATGGAAGCTACGGACTGGGCTCCTTGTATATTAGAGATATCGAAAGCTTCCATACGGGAAGGAAATACTGCTAAATTCAAGGCCTGCTGCAGTTCCATTGCAGCTCCCCTGGTTCTTGCAAACTCACGTTCTGCCTTACTGTTATAGGTTTGTAAATATTCCTTTGCATTTTTTAAAGCCATCTGCACTAATTTGAACTTTTCTCCTCTTCTGGGAACCCGGATGTAAACCCTGTTGCCTTTCCTTTCGGATAACCATTGTTCAATAGCTTCACGATCATCTACATTTTCCAGTATTAGAATTTCCTTGGGGATAAAAGCAGAATTACCGTAAAACTGCTTCAGGTACGAATTTATAATCTCTTTGCAATCTTCATCGGCTGTATCATCCAAAATATAACGTTCTGCAGATATTAACTTGCCGCTGCGGACAAAGAAAATTTGAACAGACGTTTTATCTTCTTCCTGGTAAAATGCCAGAATATCTTGATCTACCATGGAAGTTGACATTATCTTCTGATTCTCTAAGATCTTCTCTATTGCCTGAATCTTATCACGTAAAGAAGCTGCTTTTTCAAATTGCAAATTGTCGGCTGCTTCCTGCATTTGTTTTTGAAGATCTTTCAGCACATCCTCCTGCTTTCCTTCCAAGAAACGACATACTTCCTCTATCATTCTCTGGTAATCCTGTTTTTTAATATTTCCCAGGCAAGGGCCCCAGCACTGGCCTATATAATAGTTTAAGCAGGGTCTATCCGGTTTCTGGCCTTCTTTTATTTTTCTATTGCATGTACGTACAGGAAAAAGCCTCTTTATAACTTCTATGGTCTCCCTGACTGCTTTAGCACTGGTATATGGACCAAAATAACGATTATTATCTTTTTTTATCCGACGAGTCATTAAAATGCGGGGAAACTCCTCTCCGGTAGTTACTTTAATAAATGGATAGTGTTTGTCATCTTTAAATAAAATATTGTATTTAGGACGATGTTTTTTAATTAAATTGGATTCAAGAATCAGAGCTTCCACTTCACTATCGGTTAATATATATTCAAAATCAGCAACGTTTGCTACCATTGCCCCGACTTTGCCGGTGTGTCCTGTGGATCTAAAGTATTGCCTTACCCGGTTTTTCAGTGATACTGCCTTTCCAATATATATAATACGCCCTTTATTATCTTTCATTATATACACACCGGGCTGATCCGGTAGATTTTTCAACTTTGTATCCATATTGGTGCTCAAAATTATACACCTCTCAGTCTGACTTCTTAACATTTTCCGTTCAAACCTATTTTATATAAACTTGCTCACTTTAGCAATTAGTATAAAAGAGAAGCTTTTCAGCTTCTCTTCCGTATAAATAATTTAATAACCCAGTTTTGACGCTTCTCTCAGTATCCTGGCAGCCAAGGGCGCAGCCTTGCTGCCTCCGGTTCCTGAGTTTTCCAAAATTACTGCTATAGCCAATGTAGGATTATCAGCCGGTGCAAAGCCTATAAACCAGGCATGGGGTTTTTTATCTGCTCCGACCTCTGCCGTTCCTGTTTTTCCAGCAATCAGCATGCCAACAGACCGCGCCTGACGGCCGGTGCCGTTTTCCACAACTCCGATCAATGTGTTTGTCAATATTTCAGCAGCCTCGGAAGAAATAGGCTCAGCTATCTTCCTGCTTTGCTGGAGATGTATTTTTCCGGTTCTGGACTGAATGCCATAAATCAATTTTGGCTCAAGCATTGTTCCGCCATTTGCGATGGAAGAGGCTACCAGAGCCATGTGCAGCGGACTGGCAAGCACTTTACCCTGGCCTACAGCAGACCACAATAATTCTTCTTTTTCGGTATTGCGGCTTACAGGCAGATGGCTTTTGGTTGTTTTGATATCCGGGAATATATAATCCTTGTTGAAGCCAAATGCCTCTGCAGTCTTCTTAAACTGCTTCCAGCCTATTTTCTGAACAATTTCAGCAAAATATGCATTACATGAAACTTCCATAGCACGAGTGAAGTCCACATTCCCGTGAGCTTCACCGCCATAACAGGAAATCACTACACCGTCAACTTCGGTTACACCTTTGCAATTTATACTATAGGCGCTTATTCCTTCTATATTTTCCAAAGCAGCAGCGGCAGTAATAACTTTCATAATGGAGCCGGGAGGATAAAGCCCTTGTGCCGCCTTGTTCAACAGACTCCCTTCAGCTGGTTCTTCATGAATTATGGAAGGGTCAAATGTCGGCTGGCTGGCCATGGCCAGTATCTCTCCGGTTTGAGGATGCATAAGTACTACACTGCCTTTTTCATTGCCCATGGCGTCAACTATATATTTTTGTAATTGCATGTCAATAGTAAGAATAACATTGTTGCCTTGTTCCTGATCCAAAAAAGCCTTTTGGTAAATACGTTCAAAAAGATTGTTGTCATACCCTAATAAATACTTTATATAAAGCACTTCCGCTCCTATGCCGTATTGCCTGGATCCGATTACATGAGCCGCATATTTACTATCCTTATTGTAATGGCGGTAATAAGTTATGGAACCGTTTTTTTCAGCAAAAGACTTAGTTTCCACAAGTACGGTCTGATTTCGGTCCATAATGCTGCCGGGTATAATATGGGGGTTATCCATATCCACTCTGACCCTGGCGTTATTTGGATTAGAAAACCACCTGTCGCTGTATAAAAATAAATTATAATAGAAATATGCTGTCAACAGCATGAAGAGGCTCAGCAAAACCATTGATGCACCGCGTATATTGCGCTTCAGATGCTTCATTCCTCTGCCCCTTCCATGTAGAATTCTTCTTCATCCAGTGTTACTTCAATATCTTCATCTTCCCTGCTATATTCTTCGCTGTCTGCCTGGTTCTCCATCTCTATGGCATGCCTGTAATTCTTTATTGATACACTTTGAATCAACCCTAACAGGGCAAAACTGGCTACCATTGAGCTGCCTCCATAGCTTACAAAAGGCAGAGTTATCCCTGTGAGCGGGATCATTTTCACCACACCGCCTATTATAATAAAAGCCTGGACGGCTAATGATACGGCGCTTCCGCATGCCAGCAGCATATCCTCAGGGTTATGTGCCATACTTGCCTTGTGCATGCTTCGAATAATAATCAGAGCATAAAAGCCAATTACCATACCTCCGACCAGAATACCAAATTCTTCGCATATTGCTGCAAAAATAAAATCTGTCCGGGAAGCCGGTATAATATAAGGACTGCCCAGGCCAAGACCCAAGCCGACCAAACCGCCGCTGCCCATGGCCATAAGCGATTGAGCTACCTGCCAGCCCCGTCCCTCTATGTCGGACCATGGATTTTTCCATGCTTCCACCCTGATACGCACATGAGGAAAAATTTTATAGGCTATTATAGAGGCCAAAACACCAGCCCCTGAAGCAAACCCGGTCAGAATCCAGTCGTTTGTACTGATCTGATAAACAAACAAGAAAACCAGAAAATAATGCAAAGCGCCGCCTAAATCTTTTTGCAATACAACTCCCAAAACAGACGCAGCTACAAATAAAAAAAGCAGACCTTTTTCACGTATCGTTTTCTCATTCTTCAATGAATCAGCCAGCACCAATACATAGATTACTTTCACCAGTTCAGCAGGCTGTATGAAAAATTGCCCAACTGGCAGACGGCTTGTAGCCCCTCCCGACTCTTCACCTATGAAGGCTACCAGGAATAATATCAGCGGACCTAATGCCATCATAGGATAAGAAATAATTTTCAAGCCTTTAACACGGGGAAAGAACAGGAGAATAATCATCAGAATTATACAACCTGCTGCAAACCATTCTACCTGTCGTAAAGCCAATTCCGGGGTTAATCTTTGAAGCATAACAAAACCCACAATCGAAAGGGTGTTTACCATCAACAGCAATATTTCATCAATTCCCGGAAACAGAAAATATATCAAATAAAACTGAAATAATACTCCGGCTGATATAATGATCCCTAAAAGTGCAGTTTCTTTGTTAAAGTTCTGAGAATCCTGCATGGCCAGCAGGCCAAAGGAAGAAAGGGAGAATAATGCTAAAACAAAAGGTATATTGCCTGTAGAACGTTCCGAAGGTGAATCTGAAAATACATCCTTCAGTGTTCTTACAACACATTTTGCAAAAATGTATAATATCAGCAGTAAAAACCAATAACGTAATGTCAAGGCCAATATTTCATACTGTTTGTCGTACACCAAATTACCTCGCTTATCCTGAAATCCAGTTTTTATGCTGTCTCTAAGAGATTATTAAATATTATACTACAAATCCTTTCCTATTAAATACACATACAAGAATTATAAACAAATATTTAATTAAATTTAATATATTCTGTGGGAAAGTTGCCGGAGAATACTAATAGAAAAAATAAAAAACCCTGCATGCATTAATACTGCAGGGTTCTGGTGCGTCTGACAGGAGTCGAACCTGCGACCTTTCGAGTCGGAGTCGAACGCTCTATCCACTGAGCTACAGACGCTTAACAATATGAAGTATAGCATAGTTTGAAAAAGCCGACAAGTGAATTTAAACTATATTCAGCCTCTGGATGCAGAGGCTGAATTATTTTACAAAAGGAGTATTGTCCAAAATCTTATTCAGCTAGTTCGCCTGTATTAATGGAAGAATCAACAGAGCTGACATTTACTTTAACTCTTTCATGGGATATTTGAACAAGCTCTATCTGATCAGGCACATTAATTTTTAGAGGCAATTCATATTGACCCGGCTCTAAAACTCCATCTTCCGTGATAAGTTCAGACAGGTCAACTGCAGGGGATAAGTTTTGAGGATTAAGCGTATTAACTTTTGTATATGGCCCTCTTAACTGGACAGTTATGGGAGGATTGTCTAATTCAGCCTCATAACCTTCCGGAACATTTTGTAATTCCACCTGATCCAATGTCAGAGTTGTTTCAATTGTAGTCTCGCTGATATTAACGATTATATTTACACTGGAAGGCTGCCCTGGTACAAGATAAATCCCGTTATCCAGTACAATGTCAACCTTTTTCTCAATATTGCCTACAGCGCCTTGTATGTCTATTGCTTCTGTTGTCAGGTAAGACAGTCTTTCAATAATGCTGGCAAAACCATTAACTGATACCTGGGGCGGATTAACAGATATTTTATCTATTACAAAGCCTTCAGCCGGCTCACCTATTATATTGGCCCTCACATCCACTGTTTTAAGCGGGTAAATGGGTATTGTTACCAATGCAGAGCTTTGTTTCATATTAAGATATTTTGATTCTATTATGTTCCCCTCTCCATCTACCAGCTTAATCATAAGGGATTGTTCAATTGTGCTTACATCTTTATCAAGATTTATATGAACCACACCCTGAACAACGCTGTCTACTAATGATTCTGCACCATATATGGTTATTTGGCGGGGTTCCACTATAGGCTCATGTACATAGTAGCCGTCCTCACTTTTACCGGTTAACTCTACAACAACCGGTACTAATTTACTTGTGATTCTGTTAATTGTTACCGGAATTTCAGGAATCTTATCAAGCTTTACTTCCCGAGGGAGCAACCCCTCCACATTAAGCGGCACCGTGTTGGTGCCTGTCCAATCTATTTCGCCTAAATCCAAAATAGCTTTTATATTTGAAGTGTTGACTTTTCTTATGTCATTTACCAAACCTCGGATACGTATAGAAATACTGCTTGCAGGGTCCTCAGCCAAAGTCAGGTTCTTTTCATTTAAAGCATCCATATTTATGATTTCCACAGGGATATCATTTATGGTTTTTGTCGTTTCTGGATTTAATTCACTTACAGCATACAACCAGAGAATGATAGCTGCAATCACTGATATGATTTTTAAGGATAAATTGCTTGTCAAAAATCTACTGCTCATTCCTAGACCTCCATTTTTTAGGAATGAAGGAACGGGGTTCCTTTTCCCTGATGTATACCTTCTTTAGTATCTCTTTCAAGGCCTTTGCATCCAGATAACGAGTCAGTTTGCCATTATCTGCAATGGAAATAACTCCGGTTTCCTCCGACACTACTATGGCTATTGCATCGGATACCTCGGTTATGCCAATGGCGGCTCTATGCCTGGTTCCCAGCTGTTTGCTGATGTTATTGTTCTCTGTCAGAGGCAGAAAACATCCTGCTGCAGCAATACGATCTCCGCGTATAACTACAGCTCCGTCGTGCAGAGGCGTGTTTACCACAAAGATGTTTTCCAGCAATGCACTGGACAGCTCACCGTCAATTTTAACCCCGGTTTCAATAATTTCGTTTATTCCTGTTTTTCGTTCAATTACAATTAAAGCTCCTACCTTCATCCTGGCCAAATTCTGCACTGATCGCACCACTTCATTTATTAGTATGGAAGGATCCATATCATCCCGCAGAAAAAGTCTGTCGAAAAGCTGACCCCGGCCTATTTGTTCCAACGCTCTGCGCAGTTCAGGCTGAAATACAATGAGTAAAGCAATTACGCCAACCGTAGCGGTGTTTTTAAGTATCCAATAAATAGTATTAAACTGCAGAACTTCACTGAGCTTTGTTGCAAAAAGCAGTATAGCCAAGCCTTTAAGTACCTGCTCCGCACGGGTTTCGCGAATTAGCAGCAAAAGCTTATAAAGAACAAATGCAACTATTGAAATATCAATAACATGCCGGATGACCCAGGGAAATTGAATATAAGGATCAATATAAGAAATTAATCTGGAGAGCCCATCCCACATGCTAACACGCCCCTCTTAGCTAGTTGAATATATACATTATATAACAAATGCCAGGCAGTAAAAAGACATCACTTACATATTTCCGAATTTTTTGTCATTTTTCGTTGCCTTTGGATAGGTTGCATTATAGAGGCCTGTCCTACTTAATAAAATTATATCATACTCTCATAAATTATAATCCAAATTGTACATTTTTTTAGTCTTTTAATAGAAAAGGAGCTGTATAAAACTGATAGTCTATATAAATTCCGTTGTTTCAATACTATCCCAATGCAAAGCTTCTTCATTAGCAAAGTAATCTATAATTCCGCAAAAAATGGACCATGCAATTTTTTCCTGATATTCATCGGTTATCAGGAGTGACTCCTCTTCAGGATTTGAAAGAAAGCCACACTCTACAATTACAGATGGTGCCTTATCTGCCTTCAGAATCAGCAGATTTTTAGCTGCCTTGATTTGCCTCCGATTTCCCTCTATCAGATTTTCCAGCAGCTTGTTTTGTATACAATGAGCCAGTCTCTTGCCCTCCTCGCTTCCAGCCATGTAGAAAGTTTGTGCGCCAAAATATTTGCTTTGAGAAAATTTATTCATATGTATGCTGATTACTATGTCCGGATTGCTTTTTCTTATTATCTCAACCCGTTTGCGCATATCTTCCGATTTGCTTGAAGCTAAACTGTCGTTAGTTTCTCTTGTCAGAATAACATTTGCTTTATGTCCTGCAAGATAGTGCTTAAGCTTTAAAGCCACTTTTAAGTTTAGCTCATCTTCTCTGATGCCAGAGGGGCTTACTGCACCTGAATCAAATCCCCCATGACCTGGATCTATTACTATTACCTTTTTTGCAACAGGAGTAGAAAATGCAGCCGTCATATCGGCATTTTCCATACCGGCGCGGAAAAATAAAAATAATATTATGCCCAGTATTATCCACAATACTATAAGCCACTTCCTGGAAATATAAATATACCTCACTTGTAATCCCCCCATTTCTGATTCCTGATTAAAACTATGTTTATCCTTCCCGCTTTATTCTCATGCAAAATCAAGAAAAAACCGAGCATTATTGCCCGGTTCCCATTGTAACTACTATGTGATGTAGTTTTCCATCATCTATTAAAGGTACAAATAATTCATTTAACAATTGTCCGTCCAAGGTTATGCTTTTTACACCGTGCTGCACTTTTTGAGGATTCTTGACTTCAATATTATACTGAGTATCTCCTGACTTATATATTATTTGAAATCCAGGCCAATCCTCCGGAATACAGGGATCGATTATAAGTTTGCTTCCTTTTTTCTTAAATCCAAGGATTTCACCCAGGCCAACCTGATACATCCAGCCGGCAGAACCGGTATACCATGTCCATCCGCTGCGGCCGATGTGAGGCTGTACTGTATAGACATCAGCCGCCATCACATAAGGTTCCCCTTTATAAGTTGTTACATCCAAATAGGACTTAGTGTGATTGACAGGATTTATCAAATGATATAGTTTATGAGCCTGATTTCCTTCGCCCAATCGCGCAAAAGCCATTATCGTCCAGACAGCAGCATGCGTATACTGTCCCCCGTTCTCCCTTACTCCGGGAAGATATCCTTTTATGTAACCCGGCTCCAGTTCAGACTTATCAAAAGGAGGAGAAAGCAGCTTGATTAATCCGGCCTCTTCATCTACCAGATAGTGATTTACAGCACGCATTGCAGCCTTTACTCTCTCTGATCTGCCTCCACCGGATATGACAGCCCAAGACTGGGATATGGAATCTATCCGGCATTCTTCGTTTTCTTCCGAACCAAGAGGTGTGCCGTCATCAAAGTAGGCACGGCGGTACCATCCCCCATCCCATGCATGTTGTTCAATAGAATGCAGTAATTCATCTGCAGAAGTTTTATAGCGTTTCACCCTTTCCATATCATCTTTGGCTTCGCAAACAGGTATAAAGCGATTCAAAACTGCATATAGAAACCATCCCAGCCATACACTTTCACCTTTACCCTTAGTACCAACCTTATCCATGCCATCGTTCCAGTCTCCCCCGCCCATCAACGGCAGTCCATGGTTTCCGAATCTCATAGCCCTTTCAATAGCACGTATGCAATGGTCATAGATGCTAGTCTTATCTTCAGTTACTTTCGGAATTGAATACCTGTCATGTTCATCGGGATTCAAAGGTTTCTCTTCAAGAAAGCTTACCACTTCGTCCAGTATGCTCCAGTCACCTGTTTTCTCAATATAATCCGCTGTAACAAATGGAAGGAACAATAAGTCGTCTGTAATGCGTGTTCGCACACCTCTATAGGGTGGATGCCACCAGTGTTGCACATCGCCCTCCAGGAATTGATGAGCTGCGGCCATGAGAATCTGCTGCCTCATTATTCCAGGCTCACAATATACCAAAGCCATTACATCTTGCAACTGGTCTCTGAAACCAAACGCTCCTCCGGCTTGGTAAAAGCCTGTTCTTGCAAGCATGCGGCAGGCGTATGTCTGATAGATCAGCCACCTGTTCAGCATAAAATCCATGGACTTATCAGGGGTAAATACTTCTATAACACCCAGCTTTTCTTCCCATAACCTTTTTACTTCATTTAATTCAAGTTCAGCCTGCTCAATTGAATTATACGTTTTAACAAGCTGTCTTGCATGTTCCAGGCTTTCTCCCTGCCCCAGCAGGAACAATATTACCTTGTTCTCCCCCGGTGTCATATTAAGCTGAACTTGAATTGCAGAGCAAGGATCATGCTGCACGCCGGTTCGGTTTGAAAAATACTTTAATTTCATTGCCTGCGGCTCCTCCATAGAACCATTTCTGCCCAAAAACTCGCTTTTTAATGAAGTATAGGAATTGATTGGCATATTGCTGGACAAAAAAGCTGTTCTTTCAGCAAACTCTTCATTATAACGATTATATGCCAAAATGCAATTACTGCTGCTATCGAAGCTGGTAACAATAAAGCGGGCAGTTTCTTCTCTGTTTACGCCCAGGACCCACTCTGCATAAAAAAACAGTGATAATTCTCTGGGTTGATTGGTGCAGTTCTCCAAATATACTTTTACAATCTTAATTGGATCAGTAGCGGCTGCAAACACTGTTTGTTCGGCTTTAATGCCGCAGTATATGTTTTGAAATACAGAATATCCTTGACCGTGGCGGATCAAATACGCCATATTTCTTTTTACTGGCAATGCTGTAACAGTCCAGTACTCTCCGGTTAAGTCATCACGTATATACAGGGCTTCTCCCGCAGGGTCGCATACCGGGTCATTGGACCATGGAGTCAGCTTGTTTTCCCGGCTGTTTTTGCACCAAGTATAACCCGAACCGGACTCAGTAACTAAGAATCCAAAATCTTTATTGGCAATAATATTGCTCCAAGGCAATGGAGTACTGTGCCCATTTTTCAGATAGATAATGTATTCCCTGCCGTCCTGCAAAAAGCCACCCAAATGGTTTTGATATATCAAATTCTCAGGAGGTTCTATCATCTGTATATCATCACACTGATAATCAATTTCGGTTGCAACCAGCTCAGGGGCTTTATATGTCTTATCATCTATATGCAATTGATCAGCAATACAGCCTTTTTCAGCATCTATTACCAGCCTTGCAGTTACCAGCAGGAGATTCAGATCATCTTTGGGAATATTTGCACTTTGCCTTATATATACTCCTCCCGGTCTGTCGATCAATTCCCTGGCATGGCTTACAGAGACCATTTCCTGCAGTCTTTCCTGTACCGGCTGTTCATAACTGCTTCCGAACTCATTTAACAGGATCAAATCAATTGCCAGCCCTTTTAACTTAAAGAACTCATGGGCTGTAAGCATTTGTTTGGCCATTTCCAAATGTTCCATTTTGCTGACTTTCAAAACCACTATAGGCAAATCTCCCGATATGCCATATGCCCAAAGTGCAGTCTGGCCTTTCCTATTCTTTTCGACCACAAATTGCTTCCAGTCCTCCGGAGGCTGAGCATACAAGATTTGAGAGGCCATAGTCTGAAAAAGACTGGCCTGGCCTGCAGTTAACTTCAAGTACCTTAATTCAACTTGAGAATGTGTCCATGCCAATTCCTTGGCACGTTGGGGCATATTGCTGTTCTGATTCTCTCTGGCCAATAACAAGGCCGACTCCCTTGTTTCTGTTACACCGGTTATATATGTAACATTTACTGTTTCACCTGCCGGAATAAATAATCGTATTCGCATGCTTACAATTGGATCCAAGACTGCCCCCGACGTGTTGGACAAAGGAAACTCAGGATCCATCACCTGGGGGTTTCTAAGGTTTCTGTTACGTCCAATAAACTTTGATCGGTCTGTTTCATATTGTATGCTTCCAACTGCTTCACCATCAGTGATTAAGGTATGAAACAACCATAATGACTTGTCATCACTACTTTTCGGCCTGCGATTTGCCAATATTACATTTGTTTCGGATATATACTCAGTGTGTACAAAAAGGTTTGCAAAAGCAGGATGTGCCAAATCTGCAGCATGGGGGTACAGCACAACTTCGAAATAGCTGGTTATTTCTATCATTCTTCCGCTGCCGCTGTGATTGGTAAGTGAAATACTGCGTACTTCTCCATTAAATTCAGGAGATACCACTACTTCCATCTTTGTCTCAATATTACCGTCCTTTCTGCTATATGTAACTTGATCGGGCTGAAATACGACTTTATATTCATCCGGCTCGGTGCAAACCGGCTGGTATGCAGCAGACCAATAGTTATTGGAATTCAGGTTGGCTATATAGAACATCATTCCCCAATCATCCCTGGCAGGATCTTCCCGCCATCTGGTAATTGCATAATCATTATATTTGCTGTAACCTCCGCCGCTGTCACTGAGCATGACGCTGTAAGTCCCATTGGAAAGCAGATTGATATTAGGAATGATTGATTGAGGGGAAGTAAATGAGCGCACAGCCTGAATTTCCTGATCTTGCCTGGTCTTTTCCAAATCATGATGCAAGGCGGCTTCATAATCTTTAATAAGAATTTCCCGTCTGGGTATTCTTTCCTGTAAAAGCAGTTCTGTAGCTTTAATCATAGGAACGGAATGAAAACGGGCTTGCATAATGTTATTGTTAAGGTAGTTGTTGATTGCGGTCAAAATCATTCCCTGATGATGCGCCATAAAACTCTTTACTATCATGCTTTTTTTCTTTTTAGGCATCCGTTCAGATGTATAGTCAACAGCCTCATAAAAACCGTATAATCCGGTCAAGCCTTCAGCGCTTAATACTTCCAAGTTTTTATAGGCAGCTATAGGATCCACTGGCAATGCCAAAAACGTTGCATAAGGGGCTACTACCAGGTCATTAACCAATCCACGCTTCAATCCTAATTTTGGCACTCCAAAAGCCTTGTACTGATAATTTAAGTGCAAATCAAAAGCATAAAAACCTGATTCCGAATTTCCCCATGGGACACGGTGTTGTTCCCCATATTGTTTTTGTGCTTTAACCACTGCTGTATAGGTTTCATCCAAAAGCGTATTCTCATAATTTTTCATAATCAACAGTGGCATAAAATACTCAAACATTGTGCCACTCCAGGAAACCAGAACTCTTAAGTCTCCTACCAGAGACAGAGCCCTGCCTAACTTGAACCAATGTTTTTGAGTAATATCCCCTTTTGCAATAGCAATAAAGCTGGTTTGCCTAGCTTCTGATGCAAGCAGGTCATAATAAACTTTGCTCAATTGTCCTTCTTCAACATTCATGCCTATGGCGAATAATTCTTTCTTTTCATCATAAAGCAGCTTAAAATCCATTTCTTTGATCAGTTTCTCAATACTTCCCTTCAGCTTTTGACAACGAGCACAGAATTTTTTTACAGCCAAATAGGATTTACCAAGCGAAATCTCTAATTGTTTCAACCATTTTCTAGCTTCATCAAAACCAGGTGAACGGTTGGCATCCCTGGTCAGAGAAGAGATTATATCGGACAGTTTTTTCAATATATCAAGGTAATTATCATATAAATATTGAATAGATATAGAATTGTCCAATTCATCCAGCAATTCATCCATTTTTTCTGCTGCAGCACTAAAGGTCCCCCTTTCACTTAACAAGGGAGCAGGTATCATTTTTAGCTGATTTATCCAGGGAATAAGCAGCGATGTTTCTCTTTCATATTCACAAATTTTTTTATCTAATCCCTCATCCTGCCCTTTCAGATCATCCAGCAGAATATGCCATTCTATAACACTGACATTTTCGCTGACCAGCAACATGTTCAATAAACTTTGACCCTCCAATTTTTCTTTGCCTAAATCTGTAAAAATAAAATCTCTTAAACCAAGAATATTTTCCCTGCCAATTAGGGGCCGCTTAATCAGATCATCCAGTGCCTGTAATAAGGTAATCAAATACCCTACCAAATTTCCATTGTCAACGGTGGAAACATAAAGAGGCCTTAATGGCTCTAAAGTTACCGTATTATACCAATTATAAAAATGCCCATTCCACTTTTCCAATTTGTTCATGGTATTAATAGTACATTCAATTTTTTCAACTGTGCTCAAGGTGCTTAAATATCCCAGATCCCTGGCAGATACCAATGACATTAAATGAAGCCCTATATTTGTGGGGGAAGTTCTGTGAGCAATGCCAACGTAAGGTTCCTCCTGATAATTGTCTGGAGGAAGCCAATTTTCACTTTCATTTACTAATTCATCAAAGTATCTCCATGTCTTAACTGCTGATTGACGAATATGAAGAATTTGTTCAGCTGAAAGCATAGGCAAGTGTTTCTTCTTTGGCTTACCAATCTTATAGGCAATATAGGGTGATGTAAGCCAAATCAAAGCAATAATAAGGCTGATATACCAGATATCCGGGCGCACCATAGAAGCGGTTACGCAAAGAGCCAATGAAACTAATGAGGCATTTTTCATCTTATGCCAGTAATCAGATAGTTCTCCACGAAATCTCCTATCGGAATCTGCGGCTGTAACCCACTCTAACATATTCTTCCGGCTTACAGCTACCCGCCAGACAGAACGGATTATGGCGTCTGTCATAAGGAAAGCCTGGTGGGCAATAAAAAAGAAAGTAAGTGCTGTCTGTATTATTAAGCTCCTTGTGCCTTCAAAAAGCGATGGAAAAGCTACTTGCGAAGTTTTGTCACGATCAGATAATAATTTATTTGCCAGATCAGTTATCAGAGGCAGCAGAAGCGTTAAAAAAGTTAATCCCATCCACAGGCCTAAAGACCCGGGCAAGATTATAAAACTGAGAATAATGATTAAATATAACGTTGGAAAAACCAGGCTCCGCCTCATATTATCCAATATTTTCCATTTTGATATAATATTTATTGGATTTACAACTTTTTCTCCCTCAAAATTTCGCACTCGGGAAAACAGCCAGGGCAGCAATTGCCAATCTCCCCTCACCCATCTGTGCAATCTGAGCGAATAGCTGATATAATTAGCCGGATATCCATCTATTAGTTCTATATCGCTGGCCAGGCCTGCTCTTACATATGATCCTTCCAACAGATCGTGACTCAATATCGCGTTTTCTGGAATAGCCTTTTTCAGTAGTTTATTAAATATATGAGGATCATAAATCCCTTTGCCTGTAAATATGCCTTCATGGAACAAGTCCTGGTATACATCAGATACAGCCGTAGTATAAGGATCTATGCCCGTCTGTCCGGAAAAAGTCAATGAAAATAATGAACGGCTTGCACTGTCTACCGATACTCCAATTCGGGGCTGCAACAATCCGTAACCGTCTATAACTCTGGATTCATCTTTATTCAACACCGGTTTATTAAGCGGATGGGCCATGGCTCCGATAAGCTTTTTTGCAGTGTCTCTTGGCAGCTGAGTATCTGCATCCAGGGTGATTACAAATTTTATATTTTTAAGTACTGATAAATCCCCTATTTGTGTTGAAAAACTGGTATTCTCCTTTCCTTCAAGCAATGTATTAAACTCTGTCAATGCACCCCTCTTTCTTTCCCATCCCATCCAGGAAGCTTGTCTGGCATTCCATTGTCGATGTCGATGAAAGAAAAAAAAGATGTCCTTTCTGGCATAACGATTATTCAATTCCTCAATTAATCGTTTGCCTGTGTCAATAATTCCCTGATCTTGCTTTGTATGCTCTTCCGGTCCATCCTTGTAATCACCTATCAAAGCAAAATGTAAATTTTCTTCCTGATTGGCCAAATAAAAAACTTCCATTTGTTCTATCAGTTCAACTACTCTTTTTTCATCCGTTAATAGAGCGGGGATGACAACCATTGTCCGATATTCTTCCGGTATACCATCTTTCAGTTCCAGCTTCGGTATAAAATCTGGTTTGTATATTCTGGTAACTGCCCAATTAACAAGCCCAATAGCAATACTCCAGACGGGCAGAAAGGATAGTAATGCTGCCGGTATTATACTTCCTATAGTAGGATTATCAGAAGTATGCCAGATACCTGCCAAAAATACAAACCAGAAACTCAAGGTTAACAGGCTTATTGAACCAAAATATATTACAGTATTTCTGAATACTTCATTTATTTTGCTGTCCTTTCCTGTTAATCTGCTCTCCAGCAGCACTCTGCCGCGATCAGCAATATAATAGCCAACGTGCATAAATTTCTCCATAGAATGGTCTTGATTTTGCCTCGCACATTCTATGGCTTTTACTGCAACATTAAACTCATCCGTATCATATTTTTGTGCCAGTCTTTCTATCATATGCCGATAATAATCCCTGGAAGGAAAGTCCATCAAAGAATATACTCCCGATGGATCCTGTCTTAAAATACGATCTAAAACACTTAACTCCTCAAATATTTCTTCCCATTTTAAATTGTTTATTGCACGCAGGCTGGTAACCGCATTGCCCATGGAAGTCTGATAATATGCCTGATCATGATGTGCCCTTTGTATATACTCATCAGCATCTGTGTGAAGTACAGCCAGTTTTCCGTCAATCCAGCGAATAATTGGAGCCGAATCAGTACCATATTCCCTCAAGCGATGTAATAACCTTTCTACGTAAGCCGGTTTCATTGTTCTAAACTGGGAATCATGCTCCAAAACTACGTTCCGGAATTGTTCCTTATTGTTTTTATCTTCCATAGATGTTCTAAGAGCATCCAGTAATCTGTCAGCCCAAATATCAGCCTTTTTCCGTAAATGCAATGTTTCAGTAATATAATCAGAAATTTCCTTGATATGTTCCAGCAAACTGGCACGCAAAATAGTTGGAAAAGCCCATAACTCTTTGCTTATAAGAGGTAAATGTTCCTGATAAGCTTTCAAAAAAACAGAAATGGTTTCTTCTTCAATTTTTGCCTCAAGAAACTTCACCAGCTCAGAAGTAATTCCGTATATGCGGGGAAACCCTTTATATTTTCCTCCTGAAAGGATGGGAAGCCTATTATATAAGTCCTTAATACTGTATTGGATTTCCTTATACTGCTCTTCAATTACGTAATAATTGTCCAGCAGCCATTCAGCAGCGGGAATAATATTACCTGAAGATTTTAATTCTTCATTTGTTGACAGATAAGCCTTTTTTAAAGCCTGGTGGTTATCTTCCAAATTGAGCTGCTTAGGCCGCATTGATTTGCTGACACTTTCCGCTTTATGATCAGCTGCAATTTTTTCAGCCAGTGCTGTTAACTGCTCTATATTTTGCATAACCCTTTTGTTCTCCTTTGCAAGCTTGATTCCGATGGTTATTACCTATTGAAAAAAAAGAATCAACCGCTTGGGCAAAGCATTGATTCTTTTGGTAATGCAAAATATAGTATGTTCCGTCTTTTGATAAAATATCCAAAACATCCTGGCCGGCTATTGCATCATATTTGCGGGACGGGATGGTTCGGATATTTCACTTAACGCCTGGCCTGCTTCACTATGGAATATATGTCTGGTAGCAAAGTCTCCTATAGCAATCATACCGACTAAAGTCTCGTTTTGTACAACAGGCAGCCTTCTTATTTTATTGGTTGCCATAGTCTCAAGAGCTGTTTCTGCATCCATGTCGGGCTGGGCTGTAATTACATTTTTAGTCATAACATCTTTCACAAGTGTAGTTTTGGGATCTCCGTCATTTGCAAGACATCGCACCACAATATCCCGATCCGTGATTATGCCTGCCACTTTTCCCCCGGGCTGACATACGGGTATACAGCCAATATTATGGGTCTGCATTGCTTTGGCTGCATCCATGATGGTATTTTCAGGGGACAAAGCTGCAATATTTGTCGTCATAATCTCTTCTACCTTCATGACAAATCACTCCTTATACAATGGTATTCAGTATTAGAATTACCATTGCAATTAAAACTATGCCATGATTAGATTCTGTTATATTTTGTAAATATTCATGGAATGATGCCAAAGTTTGTAATATTTCATTTATTAAAAAACTAACCGGCCCACGCTATCCACAATATACACAGGTTTATCCACAGATAATTTCCTGTAATATTGGTAACAGAGCATATTATCCACAGGACCTGTATATTTTTATGCCCATTTCCCACATTTAAAAATATGAATTTTGACTATAAAATTCCTTCATTTATGAGAGACAGATAAGGAATGGCATTAAGGGATAAAGGCGATACTTTTTCCTGCAGCAGATTATAATATCCTGCACTGGCTATCATGGCAGCATTATCTGTGCATAAATCAGGCGGTGGACAATAAAGCTGCATTTTATGCTTATCTGTTTCTTCCTTCATCCTTTTTCTCAATAATGAGTTGGCAGCAACCCCGCCGGCTAGGACTACACGTTTCTGGTCTGACATAATTGCACTGCTAATGGTTTTCTCTACCAAAACATCTATGACGGCTTCTTGAAAGCTGGCTGCGACATCTGCCTTGGAATAGGTTTCACCCCTTTGTTCCATGTTGTGAAGGTAGTTAATAACAGCAGTCTTCAAACCGCTGAAACTGAAATCATAAGGTCTATCCTTCACATTAGCTCTGGGGAAAGAAATAGCTTCAGGGTTACCCTCTTTAGCTATACGATCAATAGCAGGGCCTCCTGGATAACCTAACCCAAGTATCCGCGCTACTTTATCAAAGGCTTCGCCGGCAGCATCATCCAATGTTTGCCCGATCAATTGATAATGCCCATAATCAATTACATTCACTATCTGTGTATGCCCTCCTGAAACAATAAGGCAGACAAAAGGAGGCTCAAGCTCTTTGTACTGCAGGAAATTGGCACTGATATGCCCTTCAATATGATGTACGCCAATTAAAGGAAGGGATAATCCAAATGCCAAACCTTTGGCAACTGATACTCCTACCAGCAAAGCTCCAACCAGACCGGGGCCGTATGTCACTGCTATTGCATCCAGCCTTTCCTTTTCCACATTTGCTTCATCCAATGCACAACGAATTACTTCATTGATTACCTCTACATGTTTTCTTGATGCAATTTCCGGAACTACGCCGCCATATATTTTATGTGTTTCTATCTGAGATGCTATAATATTGCTCATTATTTCCCTGCCATTTTTCACTACTGCAGCTGAAGTCTCGTCACAGGAGCTTTCTATAGCAAGAATAAGTATTTCATCCTTTTCTTTTAATTCAATTGCCTTTTCTTTCATTTGCTGAAAATATTTCATTTTAACTCCTTCTAATTAGTTTTTGTCTCATGTTTTTCTGACGCTTAAGAATGCAAAACGAAACCAGCCCTATTATAACAAGGCCTGTGCCAAAGTAGGAAAAAACACGAAGTACAGCCTGATAGAAAAAAGGCTCTGGCACCATTTGAATCATTATGTCCGTTTCCGGATTAAGCATCCATAAATCATTATCGAAGAACAAATAGTGAAATTGATCCCAGTAATAAGTAAAGTTAGATCGAATTATAACTATAGATGTTATTAGTACAAGCAAAAGCAGGCCTGCTGCAATTAAATAGGAGACCGCAAAAAAAGACCAGGGTTTTTTGTTGCTGTTGAAATACAGAACAGATATAAGCACCACAATTCCAATAAGAGCAAAATTGCGTAATCTAGCTGCAAGTTGAAATAAACCTTTAACATCCAACATATGGGTTATTTCCCGCTCATTGAATACCTGCCTGTCTATGCCTTTTATTTCCGCAGTTATGCTTTCCAGAGACTTCCATCTGCCCCGGATATAATCGGTCAGCTGTTTGGTAACACGCATAAGGTCCTCATCAGACATTCCGATTTTTTGGGCTGTATTTAACCGCTTATACTGCTGTAAATAAAAGTTCTGATCAAAAGTCACCAATTCAATTGCTATTACAAGTATTGTCAGAATTACTAATAATGAAACGAAAAAGCCAATAACATAATTAACCATATTTCTGCTGGTCATTAATATATCCCCCAATATGGAAGTTCCACATAATCAGAGCATCTTCCCGATCATTGGAATAGTACCCTTTTCGTATGCCGCCTTCTTCAAAGCCCAGGGATTTATAAAGAGCAATAGCTGCTTTGTTGGATACTCTGACTTCCAGCGTCATACGCTCTATATTAAGCTCGGCAGCAGTTCTCATCAGTGTTTTCATAATCAGGCGGCCTACTCCCCTTCTACGGTATTCGGGATGGACCGCAATATTTGTGATATGCGCTTCATCAAGCACAAGCCACATTCCGCCATATCCAATCAGCATGCCGTTTGCCCTTGCTACATAATATCTGGCACATTGGTTTTGTTCCACTTCCATTCGGAATGCTTCTCTGGACCATGGAAGGGAAAAGCACATCCGTTCCAATTGCAGAACTTCTTCTATATCTTCCCTCTTCATTGGTGTAATTTTAAGCTCCATAATTATATCCCTGTCTGTTGTTTTCTTTTTTGTTCCGCCTGGGATTGTCTCAAGTAAAAGGGCTTTAATTCCTGATAATGAAGTACATTGCCTGCCAGGGCCTCCTGCCTGCCTAGCCAGGCTATAGCTGAAGCCCTCTGACATGCCAGGTAACCCGGAGCGAAAAAGGCAGCATCGCCCATAAGCTCTTTTATCCTTTTACGATGAACCCTCAAGCCGTCTCCGACAAAAATAATCGGCTGTTTATAACCAGACAGGTGTTCTGCCAGCTGGGTCACCGGAAGGGCAGAATAAGGCATCAGCTTGTTGAATTCAGCTCCCTTCCTGTTATATAGACATGTGTATACCTGCCCTCTCCTGGCATCCATAATAGGACATACCAATCCATCCATTCCTATAATATTCCATGCCAGCGCATCCAAAGTCGGTACTGAGACTACAGGTTTCTCTATAGCCTGGGCTAATCCTTTAACAGTTGAAATCCCAATACGTAAACCGGTAAATGAGCCGGGGCCGCCTGAAACAGCTATTAAATCCAAATCTTTCTGATGTACTTCACTCTTCAATAAAGCATCTTCTATTAATGACATCAGCACTTCTGAATGGTTTCTGTCATGATGGCAATAAGCTTCATATAAAAGCTGCTCATTGTCCATAACTGCAACACTGACTACTACTGATGAAGTATCAACTGCCAATATCATCATTGCTGCCAAACACCTCCTTTAACGCTGCATATTTCTCTCCAACAAACTCTATTGTTATCTTCCTGCTGTTTTCCTCCTTTAAGCGGCTGATTGTAATTTTTATATACTCTTCGGGCAATAAATAGTTCAGTTTATCCGGCCATTCTACAATAGAAACACCATTCCCATAAAAGTAATCTTCATAATCAAGATCGAAGAGTTCTTCCGGTTCATCTATCCTATAAATATCAAAATGATAAACCGGCAGCCTTCCAACATATGCATTCATTATAGTAAATGTGGGACTGGCAACAATACCGGAAACCCCTGCACCGTGAGCAATACCCCTAGAAAATACTGTTTTACCGCTGCCCAGATCTCCAAATAACAAAATAATATCCCCGGGTCTTACATGTTTTCCGAGCTGCTTCCCCAATTTATAGGTTTGTTCTTCTGAGTGGGATAACCACGCCGGCATAATTCACCTCATACCAAAAATTAAGCTTATTCTTTTTTATCTAATTATTATATTCCGTATTGTATCACATAACAAACCATAAATTGAATAGATTAGCATTTAAAAAGAAAAACCGGGTAAAAACCCGATTTTTGTTAAAGTATTTTTTACTTATGCAGGATAGGGGAAAGCCTCTTATAAACCAGTAGAGCAACTGTAGATACTATAGTACTTTTAACCAGATTAAAAGGAACTATAGCAAACAGAATAAAGCTTTTCATATCATTTACTATTTCTAAAGGAGATGAAGCAATAATCTGTTCCAAAGGCATAAATTTCTGATACAAAGGAATTACCAAAAAGTAATTGGAAAAACAGGCACATATGGTCATTGCAATTATGCCTGCCAGCATACCCAGGATAGCATTCTTTCTGGTTTTATTCCTCATATATATAATTGAAGCCGGCACTACAAAGAAGCTGCCCACTATAAAATTGGATAACTCTCCTACTCCTCCGGTTTTTGTGCCATCCATCAGAAGGTTGAGAAGATTTTTGAGCAGTTCAATAAGCACTCCCGCCACCGGTCCAAGTGCAAAGCCGCCTAACAGGGCGGGTAAATCACCAAGGTCTATCTCCAAAAAAGGCGGGAAAACTGCCGCCAGCGGAAAAGAGAGCACCATCAGTACAGAACCTACCGCAGCCAGCATTGCAATTTTTACAAGGTTCCTGGTAGTCAAGTCAAATTTTAATATGTCCTGAATTGACATGGCATGGGTCGTGTTGTTCACGTTATATTCCTCCTTATGAATATTGAGAAATAAACAATGAACCGCAGGATAGCAAATTAAAAGCCCCTGAAAACTTTCAGGGGCATACTAAACAATGCGATTATAAGCAATTTATAAACGCACTTTCTCCCATCCAGACTTTAACTGTCGGTACCGGAATTTCACCGGTTCAATCCCTGCAAGGGACTCGCGGACTATACCGCCGGTCGGGAATTTCACCCTGCCCCGAAAGTTCGTTGTTTATTTCTGTAAGTATTATAACCCATTGTTTGTAAAAAATCAAACTATATTTTGGGTTTATATACCTTTCATTGATAGTGATATCCTTTTTTTACTAACATCTATATCAATTACCTTTACATCGACAATATCTCCTGCCTGCACCACATCCAGGGGATGCCTTATATATTTCTCAGATATTTGTGATATATGCACCAATCCATCCTGGCCTACACCAATATCTACAAATATGCCAAAGTCAACTACATTCCTGACGGTGCCTTTCAATATCATATTCGGTTTCAAATCCTTAATCTCAATTATATCTGACCGCAGTACCGGCTTGGATAGTTCGTCCCTGGGATCCCGGCCGGGTTTTTTCAGCTCCGATATTATATCCTGAAGGGTTGGCAGACCAATATCCAATTTTGCCGCCATTTCCTCCAAATTCCATGAGCTTGATTCGGCAGCCAGCTTTTTCAGGGTATCTTTCTGAATTATTTTGTCATATGTGGCTGTTAGTTCCAGCATTTTTATTACAACCCCGTAAGATTCCGGGTGCACCGCGGTATTATCCAGTATATTGTCTCCATCGGAAATGCGGAGAAAACCAGCACATTGCTCATAGGTTTTAGGGCCCAGTTTGCTTACTTCAAGCAACTGATTCCTGTTTGTAAACCTGCCCTTTTCCTGACGATATGCAACTATATTGTTTGCAATTGCAGGAGTAATGCCGGATACATATTGAAGCAGAGATGGAGATGCAGTATTCAAATCCACTCCCACACTGTTTACACAATCTTCAACTACCCCATGTAAGGTTTCAGACAGAAGTTTTTGATTAACATCATGCTGATACTGCCCTACCCCAATTGATTTTGGTTCTATTTTTACCAATTCCGCCAGAGGGTCCTGAAGCCTTCTGGCAATTGAAACTGCGCTCCGAAGGGTAACATCGAGATCCGGTAACTCTTCAGCGGCTAATTTGGAAGCAGAGTAAACGGAAGCCCCTGCTTCATTGACTATGGTGTATTGAAGTTTATTGTTTAGGTCTCTGCATAATTCAGCTATTACAACTTCACTCTCTCTGCAGGCAGTTCCGTTCCCCAAGGCTATTAGATCCACTTTATAATCATCAATAAGTTTTCGAAGCTGAAGCTTAGCCTGAGCCTTATCATGTTCAGGCAAGGTCATATAAACTACAGCCACAGCCAGCACATCGCTTTTCTCATCGATTACAGCTATTTTATTCCCTGTGCGGAAGCCAGGATCCACGCCCATAATCACCTTTCCTTTAACCGGTTGCTGAAGCAAAAGGCTGCGGAGATTTTTACTAAAAACCTTTATGGCCTGCTGTTCTGCTTTTTCTGTCAGTTGATTGCGTATTTCACGTTCTATGGATGGTGCTATCAACCGCTTGTACGAATCCTCAATTGCCTCTTTTATCAGGTCAGAAATAACGCTTGAATGTATAATCACTTTGCTGCATAATAATTGAATAATTTTATCTTCATCCGCTCTTATTTTCACTGAAAGATATTTTTCGTCTTCTCCGCGATTTATTGCCAAAATCCGATGCGAAGGTATATTGTGCAAAGGCTCAGTATAATCATAGTACATTTCATATACTGAAGTTACTTGCTTGGCAGCTTTGGTTTCAAGAATCCCACTATGATAAGTATGTTCCCTAACCAGCTTTCTGTATTCTGCATTATCTGATATCATTTCTGCTATAATATCCAAAGCAAGCTTAACAGCCTGCTCTGCTGTTTCAACTTCCAGTTCAGGATTTATAAATTTCCTTGCTGTTTCCTCTATGTCGTCCAATTCTGGATTTTGATCCAATATAATCTGTGCCAGAGGTTCCAAACCCTTTTCCTTGGCGATAACTGCTCTTGTTCTGCGTTTGGGACGAAATGGACGGTAAATGTCTTCCAGCTCGGTCATTGTTTGAGCCATGCAAATTTTTTTCTCTAAATCTTCCGTCAGTTTTCCTTGCTCGCTTATTAGATGCAAAACCTCTTCCTTGCGATTCTCCAGATTTCGCAGATAATCTAATCTGTTGTCTAATTCTCTTAGAATACTGTCATTAAGTCCTCCCGTGGCTTCTTTTCGGTACCTGGAGATGAAAGGAATTGTATTGCCCTCATCAATTAACTTTATTGCGTTTTCCACTTGCTGTTCCTTTAATTGGAACTCAAGAGCCAATTGTGATACAATTTTTTTCATTTGCTGCCTCCATTAGACTTTGCCTGGTTGAATGCATATCTATACATTATTTCGCCTGGATATGCAAATTTCATTGACAGGCATTGTTAACTGATGTATATTATAAACTTGAATATATTTTAATTGCCAGAAGAATTTTTATAAATATCGGAGGAACATGCATGGATCATTACTTTACAAAACAAACTAATTTTTATGGGAATACCCATCCCCACGAATTAATTGAACAATATGGAAGCCCTCTTTACGTATATAATGAAAGCATCCTGCGCCAACGTTGTAAGGAAATGGCAAATTTTATCCCTTACCCTAATTATATCGCAAACTATTCAACTAAAGCCAATGCTAATCTGGAACTGCTCAAAATTATAAGAGAGGAAGGCCTCCATGCTGATGCTATGTCTCCCGGTGAAATCTATGTTCTTTTAGCAGCAGGATTCAAACCCGAAGAAATTTTTTATATATGCAACAATGTATCGATAGAAGAAATGATGTATGCTGTTAATTTAGGAATAACTGTAAGTGTTGATTCCTTATCCCAATTGGAAACTTTTGGACAACACAATCCAGGCGGAAATGTTGCAGTTCGCATTAATCCCGGATTCGGTATAGGACACCACGAAAATGTAGTAACAGGAGGAAAAAAGACCAAATTTGGAATAAATGATGATTGTATAGAAGAAATCAAATCAATCCTAAAAAAATATAAGCTCAATTTGGTTGGAATAAACCAGCACATAGGTTCGCTCTTCATGGAAGGGGAGCCTTACATACAGAGTGTACGCACCTTGCTTGATATTGCAAGCAAATTCGAGGGTTTGCGTTTTATAGATATGGGAGGCGGGTTTGGAATACCCTATAAAAAGCAAAATGATGAGAAGCCGCTGGAATTGGAATCGTTCGGTCAGCAGCTTGCAGAAATCCTTCATGATTGGTCTGCCCGTTATAATCCAGATATCCAATTCATGTCAGAACCAGGGCGTTATGTTGTAGCAGAATGCGGGGTTCTGCTCGGAACAGTTCATGCGAAAAAGGAAAATGGCGGTATACAATATATAGGCACAGATTTAGGGTTTAATGTTTTGGTGCGTCCTGTTATGTACGATGCCTGGCATGACATTGAAATATATCCTTCGAACAGCAAAAATGAAAACTTGGATTGGGAAACAGTCACCATAGTCGGCAATATATGTGAAAGCGGCGACTTCATTGCCTATCAAAGGCTTTTGCCGCCTATTTCCATAGGAGATGTTATAGGTGTAATGGATGCAGGTGCGTACGGTTATTCTATGGCATCCAATTATAACAACAGGCTGCGGCCTGCAGAAGTATTAATACAGGAAGACGGCTCCCATAGATTAATCAGATACCGTGATACTTTAGAAGATTTATTGCGTCCCTTTCCCTCCAAGAAGTAATTCTTTATACAGTAATAACACAATAAAAGCAGCAATCTGTGTCCATTAACGCACGATTGCTGCTTTGCTTTTTCTATCTATGAATGAGGTATGCAGATAATCTGACCAATCTGCAGCGTATTCGGATTGACACCAGGGTTGGCATCTAACAAAGCTTGAAGGCTGATATTGAAACGTGCTGCAATGTTAAAGAAAGTATCCCCGGCACGAATTACATATTCGCTTGAACCGCTGGGACATCTGCCCTGTGAAGGTGCAGGAATGCATATTATCTGGCCTACCCGCAAAAAATTAGGATCTATGCCTGGGTTGGCCGCAATAATTGCCGCAACAGTTACATTAAACCTGTTTGCCAGGGCAAACAAGGTATCACCGCTTCTTATTGTATAATACTGGCCTCCTGGACATGGCGGAAGACCCGGGCGAGGAATACAGATTCTCTGGCCTATCATTAAGCGGTTGGGATCAACACCTGGATTAGCTGCCATAATTGCATCAACCGTAGTATTAAAGCGTGCAGCCAAAGAGAAAAAGGTGTCACCTGCCTGAATTATATATGGCTGAGTACCCGCTGGACACTCGCCAGGCATTGGGGTTACAGGAATACAAATCCGCTGACCTATCATCAGACGGTTGGGATCTACACCGGGATTTGCTGCCATAATAGCAGCTACAGTGGTATTGAAGCGTATTGCCAATGAGTAGTATGTGTCGCCGGCACGAATAGTATAAGGCTGGGTGCCGCTGGGACACGTCTGATAAACATCATATCCGCCGTACATATATATATTTCACCTCCAATTGGATATGTTACATTATATGCATGATCATTGGAGATGTTCGTAACGACGACGGATAATCACCGGTTAAATAAGCTAAGGCAAAGGCAATACTCTCGAGTTATGGTATTCCAAATAACTGTAGTATATATCATCCTTATAATGGTGCGGGCCGTCTTTATTTACAATTTTCCAGTTATCCTGAATATCCAGGTTAATAATTCTTGTATCTGCAGGATATTTTTTATGAATCCTTGTAACATAGCCGATTTTACAGTAGGGAATAAGCCTGTTGTATATTTCCCCTCCTCCAATTATAAAAATGTCATCATCTTTATAGGAAGCAAGCAGATCAAATAGTTCAGAAAAAGAATTGCATATAATTGCCCCTTCAGCTGTGAAATCTTTTTGTCTGGTCAGAATAATATTGGTTCTGCCAGCCAAAGGTTTTTTGCCGGGAAAGGTAAGCAAGGTTTTCCGGCCAAAGACTACAACCCTGTTAATTGTTCTTGCCCTGAATTGTTTTAAGTCATCTGGAATGGGCTGCAGTAAAGCTCCGTCCTTTCCTATATTCCATTCTTCATCTACTGCTACAATAAAATTCATTGAATTCACAGCCTTCCTTTATATTGCAATGGGTATGTTTTTTATTTGCGGCCCTGCTTTATATCCTACCAGCTCAAAATCATCTACGGTAAAGTCGTAGAAGTTCTTTACATCCGGATTAATTATAAGTTTTGGCGCCGGATACTGAGGACGTTTTATCAGCTCTTCCACTATGGGAATATGCCTGTCATATATATGAGCATCTGCAATTACATGAACCAACTCACCAGCTTTTAATCCGCTGACTTGAGCAAACATATGCACCAATATGGCATATTGGCATACATTCCAATTATTAGCAGGCAAAACATCCTGGGATCTTTGATTTAATATAGCATTTAACTTATCTCCGGTTACATTAAAAGTTATGCTGTAGGCACAAGGATAAAGATTCATCTCGTGCAGATCACTATGGTTGTACATATTGACAATAATTCTGCGACTGTAAGGGTTATGCTTTAAATCATACAAGACCCGGTCAACTTGATCAAACTCTCCTTCCTTGTATTTGTGTTTGATAGAAAGCTGATAACCATATGCCTTGCCGATTGACCCATCCTCATCTGCCCAAGCATCCCAAATACGGCTGTTCAGATCCCTTATATTATTGGATTTTTTCTGCCAAATCCATAAGAGTTCATCAATGGCCTTTTTTAGAGGAGTCGGCCGCAGTGTAAGAATAGGGAATTCTTCTGACAAATCATACCGATTTACTACGCCAAACTTTTTTATAGTATGCGCCGGCGTACCGTCCTCCCAAACAGGCCTTACCTTTTGCCCTTGGGTGCTTACTCCATTTTCCAATATATCTATGCACATGTTAATAAATATTTCGTCTGCTTTGCTCAATTTATTCCCTCATTTCTTCCCACATGTTTGTTTTACACCATTATAACAGAAAATCCCTTGAATGAATATATAATGCGAGTGCGTTATCATTTTGAAACTAAAATGACGCCTGCCCAATCCAGGCATGACGTCATTTATAAAAGTTTTAAGACTTACTCTTCCTGAAATAATGCAGTGGAAAGATATCTTTCTCCAGTATCAGGCAATAGGGCGACAATTGTTTTTCCCTTGTTTTCAGGACGTTTGGCAATTTGAGTTGCCGCATAGGCCGCCGCACCTGAGGAAATACCCACAATTAAGCCCTCATGTCTTGCCAAGGCTTTAGAAGTTGCAAAAGCATCCTCATTCTTTACCCTGAAAATTTCATCTATAATTGAAGTGTTTAGTACTTTAGGAATAAAGCCTGCGCCAATACCCTGTATCTTATGCGGCCCAGGCTGTTCACCCGACAGCACAGCAGAACTATCAGGTTCTACAGCAACAACTTTAAAATCAGGTTTTCTTTTCTTAATTACCTCTCCTACACCAGTTATGGTGCCTCCGGTTCCGACTCCGCCAACAAAAATATCTACTTGCCCATCGGTATCCCTCCATATTTCTTCAGCAGTTGTGGCCCTGTGAATTGCAGGATTAGCCATATTCTGGAACTGCTGAGGGATAAAGGAATGAGGAGTTTTGGCAGCAATTTCTTCGGCAGTGCGAATAGCTCCCTTCATGCCTTCAGTTCCAGGTGTCAGCACCACTTCTGCCCCCAGTGCTTTTAACAGGTTTCTTCTTTCAACGCTCATGGTTTCCGGCATAGTCAGTATCAGGCGGTAGCCTTTTGCAGCACATACAAATGCCAGAGCAATGCCGGTATTGCCGCTGGTAGGTTCAATTATTACCGAATCAGGCCGCAATATGCCCTTATCTTCTGCATCCTTGATCATAGCATAGCCTATTCTGTCCTTCACACTTCCTGCAGGATTGAAGTATTCCAGTTTTACCAACAAGCGTGCTTCAATTCCTTCTGCTTTGCTGTAATTTGACACTTCCAACAAAGGAGTGTTCCCAATTAAATCCACTAAGCTTTTTGCAATTTTTGACATACAATTTTTCCTCCTATTATTAAACTAACCGGCCGGCAGCCTCTAAAGCCTGGCCAAGATCATCTATCAAATCCTCTGCATCCTCTATACCAATGGAAAGCCGTATCATATCCGGAGTAACGCCAGCTTCTCTTTGCTTATCTTCGGACAACTGAGCATGAGTTGTGCTGGCTGGATGAATGACAAGAGATTTAGCATCCGCTACATTAGCCAGGAATGAAAACAGTTTAAGATTTTCAATGAATCGCTTTCCTGCCTCCAATCCTCCTTTAATGCCAAAGGTAAATATGGAGCCGGCACCTTTGGGGAAATATTTTTGTGCCAGCCCGTAGTATTTATTGCCCTTTAAACTGGGATAATTAACCCAGGAAACATACTCATGGGACTGCAGGTATGTAGCAATCCTCTTAGTATTGGATACATGGCGGTCTACCCTTAAAGACAAGGTTTCCAGTCCCTGAAGAAAAAGAAAGGCGTTAAAAGGACTAAGGCAGGCACCTGTGTCTCTCAGTAATTGAACGCGTGCTTTGGTTATATAGGCAGCAGGCCCTATATCATCCACATATCTTATGTTATTGTAGCTTGGATCAGGTTCTGTTAAACCGGGGAACCTTCCGCTTGCAGCCCAATCAAATTTACCTGAGTCAATAATTATTCCTCCTATAGATGTACCGTGACCTCCAATGAACTTTGTAGCTGAATGGACCACTATATCAGCGCCAAATTCTATGGGCCGAAGCAGGTAAGGAGTAGCAAAGGTATTATCAACTATTAATGGTATCCCATTACTATGTGCAATTTCAGAAATGCCCTCAATATCAGGTATGTTCATCCCGGGATTTCCGATGCTTTCCACAAATATGGCTTTTGTTTTGTCTGTTATAGCCTTTTCAAAATTCTCAAGATCGTCCGGGTTTACGAATACCGTATTTATTCCATATTTAGGCAGGGTTACTGAAAACAGATTGTATGTGCCCCCATACAAAGTTGAAGCCGATACAATCTCATCACCTGCACCTGCTATATTCATAATTGCATAGGTGATTGCAGCAGAACCTGAAGAAACTGCCAGTGCGCCTATCCCGCCTTCCAAAGCGGCCATTCTTTGCTCAAAAACATCAGTAGTTGGATTCATGATTCTTGTGTAAATATTCCCCGGCTGCCGCAAAGCAAACAAATCTGCAGCATGTTCTGTGTTGTCAAAAACATAAGATGTTGTCTGATAGATCGGAACAGCCCTGGAACCTGTTGCCGGATCCACTGTCTGCCCTGCATGTACTTGTAAAGTGTCAAATTTCCATTTCTTAATCTCCTTCATTTTTCAACTCTCCATTCTAATTCTATAAATTTTTTATACTATGGGTTCAAATATAATACATATACCCATCGGAACACTTTACTTTATAGTACTCATTCACTAAATCATCTAAAGTAATGGAATCAACTACTTCATCGATGCAGGAGTTTATTTTGTCCCAAACATTTTTCTTAATACAGTACAGAATTTTATTATCATATTCTTTATCCAAATCATCCACTACTGATAAGTGCCCTTCGAGGGTGCGGAGAATCTGACCCACTGTAATATTCTGAGGCTTATCTCCTAACATATATCCTCCCTGTGCTCCTTTTATGCTTTTGACCAAACCAGCTTTGCGAAGGGCGGAAAAAACCTGTTCCAGGTAACTTACTGAAATATCTTGATTTTCCGCAATGCTGCTAAGTGAAACATGCTCATTTGCAGAATTAACGGCTAAATCTACCATGGCCCTTAATCCATATCTTCCTTTTGTTGAAATCCTCATAATAATCACCGCCAGAAATAATTCCTAGTATTCCTATATGTTTTATACATAATACTATATGATCCATTTACTGTCAATATGTAAATAGAAAAAAAATAAAAGTGTATCTTATCGATACACTTTTATAAAAGAAATCTATTCTCTGGCCAGTTTATAGATTTCTATAATATCTTCCTTATTAAGCTTAACAAATTCCCCTACTGTTTCTGTATCTCCAGCAGTGCATTTGTCTGCCATTTCTTCTATGCGTTCTTCTTCTGCGCCTAATTGCTCAAGCGTTACTGGAAGGCCGATTGAAGCAAAGAACTCTTTAGTTCTTTCTATTCCTTTCAATGCCGTCCTCTCCGGATTATGGAAATCTTGTTCTACGTTCCACACTCGAACAGCAAATTGAACAAAGCGTGGAACATTATGCTTATAAACGTATTTCATCCAGGCAGGAAAAACAACAGCCAACCCTGCACCATGGGCAACATCATATATAGCACTTAGTTCATGTTCAATTTGGTGGGATGCCCAGTCTCCTACTCTGCCGGTACCAAGCAGATCATTGTGCGCTATGGTGCTTGCCCACATAATCTGTGCCCGGGCGGCATAGTCTTCAGGATTTTCTAGAACTATAGGTATATTTTCGATTATGGTCTTTAATGTGGCTTCACACAATCTGTCAGTAAAATCGACATCCGGTGTGTTGGTAAAATAACGCTCCATTATATGAGCCATTATATCGGCAGCACCACAAGCGGTTTGGTAAGGCGGCAGTGTGTAAGTTAATTCTGGATTCATAATTGCAAACTTTGGACGGAACAGTTCAGTGTCAACACTCTTTTTGTACCATCCATCTTCATTGGTTAATACGGAACCAGTGCTGGCTTCACTGCCTGCTGCAGGTATTGTAAGGACCACGCCTACCGGAAGACATTTCTCTACTTCTGCCTTGCCTATATAAAAATCCCAAACGTCTCCCTCATAATATACTCCTGCAGAAATGGCTTTAGCAGAATCTATTACGCTGCCTCCTCCTACCGCAAGAATAAAAGGTATGTTCTCTTCCCTGCAGATTTTAATTCCTTCACGCACAAGAGATACTCTTGGATTCGGCTGCACCCCGCCCAGCTCTACAAACTCTACGCCGTTATTTTTTAAAGATGCAACTACCCGATCATATAAACCTGTCTTCTTAATGCTCCCCCCGCCATAATGAAGCAGAACCTTGCCGGCATGTTTTTTTACCTCTTCTCCAACCTGATGTTCAGTACCTTTCCCAAAGATAATCTTTGTAGCATTCTGGAATGTAAAATTATTCATTTCCCCACCTCTTTCTCTGTATTCGATATCTATGAGCTGTTTAAATATATGATACCATATTACATACCTGTTCAAACCTCACAACTCTACTCTGTTGTTGCAGTTGCCCCCTGGCTTCTTAACATACTCTTCATGCCGTCTGAAAAGCGTATTGTTTTGTCAGGCATTACCCAAACAGCTTCAATTCCTTCCAGATTTTCAACCAAAGTCAGTCCTTCTTCATATGATAGCAGAAATAATGCTGTTGATAAGTAATCTGCAATACCTGCGTCTTCAGCAACTACAGTAACTGATCTAAAGTTATCTCCCGGCATTAAGGTGTCAGGATCTATTATATGATGAATACGTTTCCCATCATGGATATAATATCTTTGATAATCACCGCTGCTTACTACTGATGCATCATTTATATATATGATATCCAGGGTATTTTCCACATCATTTACTACAGGCTTATCAGGATCCTGTATCCCTATGCCCCATCGCTGCCGGACCCCATCCATGGGCTGGCCAATCACCCGAATATTGCCTCCCGGACTTAATATACCCGATACAAAACCTGCTTCTTCAACCTCTCTGGCAACTATCTCCGTTGCAAAGCCCTTGGCTACGGCCCCAACATCCAGGCTCATACCCTTTTCCTTTAAAAAGACAGTACGGTTTTCCTCATCAATAATTACTTTATTTATATCAGTCAGCAAAGAAGCAGCCTTAAGCTTTTCCATGGAAGGAATGCCAGTATTGCCAGGATCATACTGAGCATCAACAAAATAATCATGCCAGATTTCCAATACCGGGCCTAAGGCAATGTTAACCTTACCATTAGTTTTACTGTACCACTCCTTGGAAAAAAGAATTAGATCAATGATTTCCTTTTCAACTTTCACAGGCTTTATTCCTGCATTGTCATTAATAGTCTTAATATTGTTTATGCCATCGTAGGTGTTATATTTATCATACAGTTTATGCAGTTCTGCAAAACGTGAGTTGATTAAGTTGAAATAAGTTTCGAACTCCTTTTCGCTTTGAGTGTATCCAACAATGGCAGTATAAGTATCGAAACTGCCAAAAAAACTGTCGCTGTGCTTTTCGTATTTTGTCTGACGGCATCCCGTTATGTTAACCATAAGTATTACTGCCAGCAAAAGAATAGTCAGTTTATTTCTCATCAGTTTTTTCACCCTTTAAGGAAAAAACCCTCCCACATGAGTGGGAGAGTTTGCTAACGTGGTTAAGTAAATCTGAATTATTTTGCCCTTTCATAGGATTTGGATACAGCTGCGATATAATCCTGCACGCTGATTGTAACCAGAGAAGTAAGATCAGGATCATCCGGCACAGCAGGATGCGCATCGTCAACTTTCTTTGTTTTCATGCTCTTAATCTCATCCAAGGTTTTGCCGGCCATCCATTTTTCAAGTTCAGCAATCTGTTCATACCATTCCTTGCCTATCTCGGAATTCTTTTTCATTCCGTATTCATCGCCAAGCTCGACCTTGGTCTTGTATTCAGCATTGGGATCTGAGGTCAGATTACCATCCTTGTCGAAGTTTACTCTTGTCTGGGCATTATCTATAATGGTGCCGGCCGTCTTGCCATCAGAGGTAATAGCTGTTGCAGCCATAATTGTGTCTACTTGTGCAACCGGACCGTTCTCACCTTCTGCTTCCTTTGAACTACCAATGGAGATTACTACGCCTAAACCTACCTTTTCAGCGCTATCCACATCTCTCGCTTTTTCCCATGCCTCTTCTACAACTGCTATATAATCCTGCACACTGATAGTAACCAAAGAAGTAAGGTCAGGATCATCCGGTACGGCAGGATGTGCATCGTCAACTTTCTTTGTTTTCATGCTCTTTATTTCATCAACGGTTTTTCCTACCATCCATTTTTCAAGTTCAGCAATCTGTTCATACCATTCCTTGCCTATCTCAGAATTCTTCTTCATACCATATTCATCGCCAAGCTCAACTTTCGTTTTCAGCTCAGCAGAAGGATCTGAGACCAGTTTCCCATCTTTGTCAAAGTTTACTCTGGTCTGTGCAGTATCAATAGTGACAGATACCACTTTGCCGTCTTTGTCAAAACCAACCGCAGCCATTACGGTATCAACCTGAGCCATGGGGCCATTTTCACCGTCTGCACTCTTAGACTTTGCAATTGACGTAAGCTGCCCCAAACCCAGCTTTACAATTCCGTCTGCACTGCTGCTCCCGCTGCCCTGTTCAGAACCCGGAGCAGGTGTGTCGTCTTTCTGCCCACCGCAGCCGACGATTGCAAAAACCAAAATAAGAACAAGTAGTAAAGACAATAGTTTCTTCATTCTTTCCCCTCCATAAACAAATATATGTAGATTAAAAACGACAACATTATACCATATTGTTAAGCATCAGACAATTACTTGTTAAAATATTTTCTTTACAGCTAATGCTTCTACCAAATATAAGTACCCAACCTGTCTATTACATAACAATTAATTTTTATTTAGATTGTTAAATAAGCCGGCTGCAATGTTATCATTCAGCCCATAAAGTTCATTCTCATATTGCTGCCAGTCTGTTATTTCCTGTATGCTTTTTCCGAATAAGATCATTTCCAGGTTTCTTCTTATTTCATTAACAGGTGCCAGATCTTCCCCTGAAGAATATTTTTTTAAAATCTGCAAAGTCACTAGCAAACTGTCAAAGGCCTGCTTCCTGTTAAACGGCTTATCAGTTTTTCTTATATCTTTTATGTTTTTGTCATAATATTTTAACAATCCATCATTAAGGCCATACCGGATCAATGTTTTTGTGTAACCCACAATGCATTTATTTCCCTGACACATGCCGCATTTTTCTGCACCCAGGCATATGTTTTCAAAATCTTGCCTTATACGTTTATAATAGCTATGAAGATCCTTTGACCTGCGAATCATAGCGGTTTCCTGATTCTTGCGGCTGACAGCAATAAGGGATCTTACGTAGTATACTACTGCAATAATAATTACAACAAAAAACAATAAAGTATTTATAGGGGTAAGCAAGCGTGGCGGCAGATTTTCCGCCAGTCTGACAATGCCAAAGAAGAGAAATAAGGCTGACGTAGTTATTCGAATAGCAGTTTCCGGCAATTTATCTCCCAGTCTTTTTCCTATAAATATGCCAATTGCTCCAGTAACAGACATTCCCAGAATTGTTCCGGCAAAAATCATGACAGGATAAACAGCCTGAGAAGCCAAAACAATAGCAGTTAATTGGGTTTTGTCACCAAATTCCCCAATAAAATAAATGCTTGCAACTGTAAGTATCGGCCCAAATTTCAGATTATTACCTGTATAGTTTTCTTCTGATAAATCAGGTTTTAAAGTTCTAACCCCAAATATTACAAAAACAAAGCCTGCAGCAATTTGTATTGCTTTTATAGGCAGAAAGGATGAAACAAGACTGCCGAATAGCACAGCTAAACCATCATTAAGAAAAGCCCCTATAAGAATGCCTGACAAAACTTTTCTAACAGGATATCTTGCAGCAAAGGCCATGGCCAAAAGCTGGCTTTTATCACCCATTTCAGCAAGAAAAACCAGCAGAAAAGCTTCAGCAAATTCGTGAAACATCATATCCTCCAATAAATACAGCAATAACAACTAATATTAAAGTCGATAGCAGGCTTTTTGTCAACCTGTTTTCGCTTACCAATGCAAGATTGAAAAAGCCCGAAACTGTATTTTGGTTTTATTATTGCCTTTCAGCAAATATCTTATATACTAATGTATATATCCAAAAAATAAAAGAATATGTAATTATCATTAGTAAATACGGGAGGTCAATTAATGGTATCTGATAAGGTTAAAACCAAAATGTCTCAGTCTTCCTGGATTCGGGCTATGTTTGAAGAAGGCGAAAAACTGCGCAAGCAATACGGATCGGATAAAGTATTCGATTTTTCGCTGGGAAATCCATTTTCGGAACCTCCTAAGGCAATTAAGGACACCCTGAAAAATTTTATAAATTCCAATGAACCCGGCCTTCATAAATATATGAACAATGCAGGTCATCCGGATGTAAGAGAAAAAATTGCAAAACATATTTATAAAAATACTGGTATTGATCTGACTGAAAAGCATATTATCATGACCTGCGGGGCAGCCGGAGCACTTAATGTGGTTTTCAAAACAATCTTGAACCCTGGCGATGAAGTGATTATATTCTCTCCTTATTTTCCCGAGTATCTTGCTTATATTGACAACCATGGCGGTAAGGCCATTATTTCTCCATGCAGACCTGATACCTTTGAACCAAATATTGAAGATTTGGAAACCAAAATTACGCCGGCTACCAAAGCAATTCTTTTAAACTCTCCTAACAATCCCACCGGTGCAGTTTACAGTGAAAATATACTGAATAACATGGCGGAGCTTGTGCACAAAAAAGAAAGAGAATATTCAACAAATATCCTTATTATATCAGATGAACCATATAATCAATTGGTTTATAGCAACAAACCAGTGCCGTCCATATTAAAGATATTTCCTAATTCGGCTGTTATTAATTCTTTCAGCAAATCGCTCTCCTTGCCGGGCGAGCGAATCGGGTATATAGCAGTTAACCCTTCCATAGCAGACGCGGAACTGCTGATCAACGGCATGGTATACGCAAACCGTATTCTAGGATTTGTAAACGCACCAAGTTTGTTCCAAAAAGTAATTGCCAAGTGTCTGGATGAAAAAGCAGACATTAATATATATAAAGAAAGGCGTGACTATCTGTATCATCACCTAATAAGATTGGGTTTTTCATGTGTTCTGCCGCAAGGTGCATTCTACCTGTTCCCAAAGGCACTGATTGATGACGATGTTGAGCTTGTCAGAAGAGCCCTAAAATATAACTTGCTTTTGGTGCCGGGAAGGGGTTTTGGATGCCCGGGCTATATAAGAATCTCTTATAGCGTAAGTATGGATACAATCCGTAATTCAATACCGGCTTTTGAAGCCCTTGCAGCAGAATTCTCATAAAAAACCGCATCTTAACGATGCGGTTGAATAAGTGTCTATGGCAATATGAGTAAATATTATTATTGCTCTTTTTTGTTCTGCAGTTTATGAATTATATTGAAGCCATGCTCTTCAATAGCTTTTTCGATTATTTCGGTATTTAAAGAATTAAGTCCTACTACTATTGCACTTTTGCCGCTTTCTCCCCGATAAACAGCAATTCTGGTGATGTTAGCGCCGTATTGGCCGATTATGCTGGTCAAGTTGGACATTATGCCCGGCTCATCAGTTGCCTCAATGGTGAGTCTGGTGCCATATTCCCGAAAACCTAGAAGTTCAATAAATGAATCAAATATATCGCTTTCCGTGATTATGCCTACTAATCTACCCTTTTTGTCGACTACAGGAAGGAAGCTTACCTTGTTGTCCCTCATTAAAGTAGCTGCTTCTTCAAGAAGTGCATCGGGAGAGATGGTAACCAGATCTTTGCTCATTATTTGCTTAATCTTTGTGTTGGTCAGCAGGTAAGTAATCTCACCCATGCTGAGACTTGTTGCCTTGGAAGGAGTATATCGGTCAATATCAGTTTTGGAAACTACGCCCACCAACTTACCCTTATGCATAACGGGGAGGCGCTTTACATTATGCTGAGCCATTAATTCATGGGCTTCAGGAATGGTTTGGTCAGCATCAACAGTGAAAGGGTTGGTGGTCATTTTTGTTTTAACAAACATAAGCGCTAACCTCCTAAATAGGCTTTTTTAATTTCATCGCTCTTCATCAGCTCAGAACCGGTTCCGGAAAGTACAATGGAACCAGTTTCCAATACATATGCCCTGTCTGCTATTTGAAGCGCCATACTAGCATTTTGTTCGACCAATAATATAGTTGTACCTGCACTGTTTATATTTTTAATTATACGAAAAATTTCCTGTACCAGCAAGGGTGCCAAACCCATGGAAGGTTCATCCAGGAAAAGAATTTTTGGCCGGCTCATCAAAGCCCTGCCTATGGCAAGCATTTGCTGCTCCCCTCCTGACAGGGTTCCTGCTGCCTGTTTTTTTCTGTCATACAAAATAGGAAAATGTTCATATACAGTTTCCAAATCTTTTGCAATACCTTCCTTGTCTTTTCGAAGGTAAGCGCCTAACTCCAAGTTTTCCAAAACCGTCATGTCCGGAAAAACTCTCCGGCCTTCCGGTACATGAGAAACCCCCATTTTTACACGTTCCTGTGCAGATGTATGGGTTATGTCTTTTCCATTAAGTATGATTTCCCCATCGGCAGGTTTTTCCAACCCGGATATAGTGCGCAATGTGGTAGTCTTGCCGGCTCCATTTGCACCAATTAAGGTAACTATCTCTCCGTCATTTACGGTCAGAGAAATCCCTTTTAATGCATGAATTACTCCAAAATAAACATGTAAGTTTTTAATCTCCAGCATTGCTGACATCCTCTCCTAAATAAGCTTTGATTACTCGTTCGTTTGATTTTATTTCCTCCGGAGTTCCTTCCGCTATCAGCAAGCCGTAATCTAATACATATATCCGCTCACATATTTTCATAACCAAGGACATATCATGTTCAATTAACAGTATGGTTAAGTCAAATTTCTTCCTGATCCACTGGATCAATTCGGTCAGCTGCACAGTCTCCGCCGGGTTCATACCGGCAGCAGGTTCATCCAGTAAAAGTATGATTGGCTTGGCAGCCAATGCTCTTGCGATTTCCAAATGACGCTGTTCTCCATAAGGTAAATTTTTAGCCAATTCATCTGCTTTGCTGTCCAGCTTAGTAATACGCAGGAGTTCCATACATTCTTCCAATATACGTTTTTCCTCCCTTTTATAGGAAGGAAGGTGAAATAATCCTGAGATTAAACCATAGTTTATATTTTGATGCATGGCTATCCTGACATTGTCCAGAACAGTAAGATCATCAAAAAGCCTTATATTCTGAAAAGTGCGGGCTATCCCAGCTTTACAGATATTATAGGGTTTTTGGCCTTGAAGCTCCTTTTTTTCCCCGTTTGCTTCAAGAATAATGCTGCCAGAGGAAGGTTGGTAAATACCTGTCAAAAGGTTAAATACTGTAGTCTTACCTGCACCATTAGGTCCAATTAGCCCGACCAGTTCTCCCTTCTTTAGCTCCATATTCAGATTGGCAACAGCAGTCAGCCCCCCAAAGGATTTAGTCAGTTTCCGTATACTAAGTATTGCCATTTATTTCTCTCCCTTCCTGGCAGGCCACAAACCGCCCAGATTCCTGAATACTTTCATCGAAATCTCCTTGGATCCCATAAGCCCTTGGGGACGGAAAATCATAATTATTACAAGCAGCAAGGCATATATTATCATTCTCAGGTCAGAAAAATCCTGCAATATTGTAGAAATAATTGCAAGAAGAATAGCGGCCAGTACTGATCCCGATAAACTTCCCATGCCGCCAAGCACAACTATTACCAACACGTCAATGGATTTTAAAAATCCAAAGGTATTGGGATTGAGATAATAAAAATATGCTGCATACAATACACCGGCAATTCCGGCACACAAGGAACCAATAGTAAAGGCAGTTACTTTATATCTTGTGCTGTTTATCCCCATAGCTTCTGCTGCAATTTCATCCTCCCGGATTGAAATACAGGCCCGGCCATGGGTAGACTTCAGGAAGTTAGATATAAGCAGCACAGTTCCAACGGTAAAAATATATAAAAAGACCCAATTTGTAAACCTGGGAATGCCGCTTAAGCCGGCAGCTCCGTTGGTAATTTCCAGATTAATAAATATAATTCTTATAATTTCCGACATGCCAAGAGTGGCTATAGCCAGGTAATCACCTCTTAAGCGCAATGTAGGCAATCCGACTACAAATCCAACTACAGCAGCCAGCAATGCACCCATAACTATACTGGCGAGGTAACCCCATATAGTAGGCATACGCAATAATGTTAAACCGCATACATAAGCGCCAATAGACATAAAACCGGCATGGCCAAGTGAAAACTGCCCTGTAAAACCAGTTATCAGATTAAGGCTGACAGCAAGTATGATATTGATACAAATTGTAGCGATGGTTGCCTGCAAATAATCATTGATGATTCCAACCTGTACCAGCAGCTGCACAAGTACAAAGGTTATGATTATAAATAACCATTTCCGCCATGGTGCAAGTTTTTGTGTCAAGTTCTTCATACCTACACCTTCTCCCTGATGTTTTTACCCATAATTCCGGTAGGTTTTACAATAAGAATGAGAATTAAAATTGCAAACACCACCGCATCCCGATACATAGAATTTATATAACCTGATACCAGAACTTCAACTAATCCAATCAGGTATCCTCCGATCATTGCTCCGGGTATTATGCCGATACCACCCAAAACAGCAGCAATAAAAGCTTTCAAGCCCGGCATAGTACCCATTAAGGGATTAATGGAGTTATAATAAACGCCGACCAGAATTCCTGCTGCTCCCGCCAATGCAGAACCCAATAAAAACGTAAATGAAATGGTGGTATCAACGTTTATCCCCATCAGCTGAGCTGCATCTTTATCCATGGAAACAGCACGCATCGCTTTCCCAATCCGCGTTTTCTTAACTATAAACTGCAGTAATGTCATTAATATTACGGTAATTATAACAATCAAAACCTGCTGCATGTTTATCAGCAGGCCGCCGATTTGGAACCGCTTTGTCATGATACCGGTCATTTCCGGATAAGTACGAACACCAGCGCCTACAAAGAACATAGTAGTGTACTGAATAAACAATGAAACACCAATAGCTGTAATCAGCACAGCAATGCGGGCGGAATTCCTCAAAGGCTTATATGCAATTTTTTCAATGGCAATGCCAATCATTGTACATATAACCATGGAAATCAGCAGGGATGGTAGAAAACCCAGCTTAAATGTACTCATACAGAAATAACCTATATATGCGCCCAACATATATATTTCGCCGTGTGCAAAGTTAATAAGCCTTATGATGCCGTATACCATAGTATAGCCCAATGCTATCAATGCATAAATGCTGCCCAGCGAAACGCCGTTGATAATTTGTTGCAAAAGCTGTTCCACACATCTCCCCTACTTTCCATATATAACTCAATAAATACGCATAAGTGAGGATAATAATCCTCACTCATACGTCTTTTACATATTATATTACAATTCATTCAGCAAAACAATTTTTTATCAATGTGTTGGTGCATTGTACTAATTCAAGCTCAGTCTTTCGCTGGCGTGCTGTTTACCGTCTTTCAGCTCAATTACAATAAGGGCTTTAACAGGGTTGTGGTTTTCGTCAACGCTAAAGTTGCCTGTAACACCGTTGAAATCCTCTATGGCTTCCAAAGCATTCTTTACAGATTCGCCGTCCAGCTTTTCTGCACGCTTAACTCCTTCAACGACGAATCTGGCCAGGTCATAACCAAGAGCATTAAATGCATCCGGCTGCTTACCGTATTCCGACTCAAAAGACTTAATGAAGTCTTGAACAACAGGATCCTGATCCAATGATGAGTAGTGGTTGGAGAAGTAAACATCATTCAGTGCGTCTGCTCCGGCCAGGTTTACAAGTTCAGGGGAATCAAATCCGTCAGCTCCAAGTATCGGAACATCAATTCCCTGTTCTCTGGCTTGTTTAATTATAAGCCCTGCTTCCTCATAATATCCAGGTATGAAGATTACGTCAAAGTCTTCGCCTTTTATCTTGGTTATAATGGAATTAAAATCTGTGTCCCCTGCCACATAAGCTTCCTGTGCTACAATAGTGCCTCCGCCGGCTTCAAAAGTCTTAGTAAAGTTTTCTGCGAGACCTTTGCCGTAGTCACTGGAGCTGTCCATAATTACAACTGCTTTACTCTTATTCAGATTGTTCAGGGCATAATTAGCCATTCCTGTTCCTTGATATGAGTCATTAAAGCAAATGCGGAAAGCATATTCCTTAACGCCGCTCTCATCTACAGTAACATCATCTGCAGTAGCAGAGCCGGACACTACCGGAACCTTATTCTGCATTGCAACAGGAATGGTTCCTTTGAAGGCTCCCGAAGTAGCAGGACCCATGACAGCAAGAACCTTGTCCTGGGTTATTAACTTAGTAGTTAAAGTAGTTGCTTCAGCTACGTCTGACTTATTGTCATACTTGACCAGCTCAATCTTTTTGCCGTCAATTCCGCCGGCTTCGTTTATTTCCTTGACAGCCAGTTCAATGCCTTCTACTGAGCTTCTGCCGTAAGTGGCAACATTGCCGCTTAATTCATAGTTCACACCCAGCTTAATTGTATCGGAATTGTCAGCAGACTTTGAACAACCAACAATTAATGACAAAACAACCAATACAGAAGTTAATAATAAAACTACTCTTTTCATGTCAAGCCTCCTATAAAAAAATATTATTAATAATTTACTATACGTATATAACTATGTCAATATACAAAATGCATATTTATACTAATTTTCAAATTTGTTCAAGAACGCCTTGGTGCGCTCATGTTTTGGATTATTTATAACTTCTTCAGCCGGCCCCTCCTCAACAATTACACCCTCGTCCATAAATATTATTCTGTCTGCCACATCTCTGGCAAAATTCATTTCATGAGTTACCACCACCATGGTCATTTTTTCCGCCGCCAGATCACGAATGACTTTAAGAATCTCACCAGTCAGTTCGGGATCCAAAGCTGATGTAGGTTCATCAAAAAACAAAATTTTAGGGTGAAGGGCCAGAGCTCTTGCAATGGATACCCTCTGTTGCTGACCTCCGGACAACTGATAAGGATATGCATTTTCCTTATCAGTCAAACCTACCTTTGCCAGTAACTCCCTGCCTTCTTTATAAGCCTCATTTTTATCTCTTTTTTGAACTACAATGGGAGCATCTATTATATTTCTTATAACCGAAAAATGAGGGAATAAATTAAAATCTTGAAATACCAGCCCAAAATATCTTCTTATCTTTCGCAGTTTCTCCGGCGGAGCATAAACTGCCTTACCGGATGAATTAGTATGCACAGCCCTTTCACCTAAATAAATTAGTTCGCCGGAATCCATGGTTTCAAGCAGGGTAAGGCACCGGAGCAATGTAGATTTGCCTGATCCGGAAGGCCCTATAATACCTATTACTTCCCCTTCATTTACTTCAAGGGAAATACCATTAATGACATCCAAGTCCCCAAAACTTTTCTTTAGGGATTTTACTTCAAGGATTTTCATTCTTTCCTCCTATCGGTAATAGCTGAATTTCTTCTCCAGCCATTCCATGCCAAATGCAACAAAATAGTTAAATATATAATAGAATACTCCTGCAGCTATATAAGGAACAACCGATTGTTCCTTGGATGCAATGGCTTTTGCCGCTAAGAACATCTCTGATACTGAAATTACCTGAGCCAAAGCTGTATCTTTTACCAGGGTTATCGTTTCATTGGTTACAGAGGGTAATATGCGTTTTATTACCTGAGGAAGAATTATTCTCATAAAGGTCTGTGACCTGCTGTAACCCAGTACCTTTGCAGCCTCATACTGTCCTATAGATATGGACTCAATTCCGCCCCGATATATTTCTGCAAAATAAGCAGCGTAATTCAAAACAAATCCAATAATCACCGCAACAAAACGGTACCCTTGGGGCAGCCTGATGCCAAAAAGGTAGTAAGGCCCGAAATAAACTACCATCAGCTGCAACATGAGTGGAGTGCCCCTCATTATGGAAATATATAGTTTTATTGGAATACGCAATATAACACATTTAGACATCCGGCCCAAGGTTATGATTAAACCCAGTGGAAGAGATAAAATTAATGTCAATACAAAAATTTCGATTGATACCAGCATGCCTTCGCCGAGTTTTGCTAAAAGCACTGATAATTCCACTTATGGACACTCCATTTCATAGTCAGATCAATTGTTTATTACTACAAGGTTTATTTGCCAATAATAGTTACATCTTTGCCAAACCATTTTTCAGATATAGTTTTCAAGGTTCCGTCTTCTGCCATTTCCTCCAACGCTTCCTGAACTTTGTCCCGCAAAACAGTATTTCCTTTTAAGAACCCAACGCCATAAAGTTCCTCCTGCAGTGTTTCATCAAGGGCTTTGAATTTGCCTTCTGCTTTTTGCATGCGATAATTTGCTACAACCTCATCCATAGCAACCGCATCTACTCCTCCTGCTTCCAAGTCCATCAAAGCGCTGTTATAATCGGGGGCAGTAACATACTCCCCAAAGGTTTCCAGTAATTCCGGATTGTCTTTTAGTGCTGCCTCTGCACTGGAATCCACTTGCACGCAGACAGTTTTTCCTGCCAGATCTTCCAAAGTGCTTATATCTGAATCTGCACGTACTACAAACACCTGTTTATTGGCCATGTATGGCTCAGTCCATGTATATCCATCCTCTCTGCCATTTATGGTAAACCCGTTCCATATACAATCAATGTTTCTTGTGGATAATTCTTCATCTTTAGCATCCCACGCAATAGGCTGCAAGGCCAATTCCAAATTCAAACGTTTCGCTACTTCAGCGGCCAGCTCCAGGTCAAAACCGGTAAATTCCCCATCATCTCCCACAAAACCCATTGGTGGAAAGTTTTGATCGAATCCAACAGTGAATTTGCCTTCATTTACTGTTAACCCTGCTGTATCTTTGGATGAGGCACAGCTTGCCAAAGCAAATGCTCCAATCAAAAAAGCTATAATGACTGCCAATACTTTTTTCATTTGAACCCCCCGCTTTGCTATAAAGTAAGATTTATTCAACTGATATGGTATCACATTAGCGTGATAAAGTAAATGATAAAAAATTATATATATATTCAGCTGTCAATAAAAAACATTTGACATAAGGCTCATAGTGTAATACATAAAGCATGGTTTTGTAATAAACATATAAAGTAAAGCCATTAATTTCATTAGTTAAGCACAATAAAACAAGAGAAGCATTTAAGATATGTTAATAGGATAAGATATGAAACTTTCTTATTTACTATCTGTATCCTGATGGTTAGATTGGCCATCTGAACTTGAATCCAAGATACTCAGCTTAAGACGCTTAACCCTGGTTCGGTAAACATCCAGTATCAGCCATCTGAGATTATTATATACAACAACTTCGCCTTTCTTGGGAAACCGCCCGATTATTCCTGTGATGAATCCTCCAATGGTTTCATAGTGTTCTGATTCCAGGCTTGTTCCCAGCTCCTCATTCAAATCATTCAGTCTGGTTAATCCGTCGATTATATATTCAGTAGGTGAGATTTGCTGGATTTCGTCAATTATATCATCGTGTTCATCACCTATATCCCCGAAAATTTCTTCAACCATGTCTTGCATTGTAACAATGCCTGCAGTGCCGCCGTATTCATCAACTACAATAATCATTTGCAGGCGTTTTTTTCTCATCTCTTCAAATAAATCAACAATTCTTTTGTTTTCATATGTGAAATATGGCTTGCGGATTATTTGCCTTATATCAAAGGCGTCCTTACTATTATTATAAAAGAATAGATCTTTTACATGTAAAACCCCTACGATGTTATCTATAGAATTTTCATAAACCGGCATACGGGAATAACGTTCCTTTCGGAACCTGTCCCAAATCTCATCATAGCCGGATTTTACATCAATAGCTGCAATATCGGTTCTTGGTATCATAATATCCTTAACCTGCGAGTCGGCAAATTCAAATACATTGTGGATCATTCTTTTTTCTTCCGGATCTATCACACCTTCCAAGTGTCCTACGTCAACCAGGGTTCGGAGCTCTTCTTCAGTTATGTGTGGAGTTTTCTCTGTAGTTTTCCATCCGAAAATACGGATAATAAGATTACTGATGGCCATAAGAACTGTAATGATGGGATTTAAGATTCGAATCAATATCTCAATTAAGCCAGAGACTTTGAACGAAAACTTTTCAGGATTTATTTCCGCTATTAGATTTGGAAACAATTCACCAAAAATAAGAATTATAAGTATCATTCCTATAATAGCTGCAGCTGACCAGCCTTTACCAATATGTCGCAATGCCAACTGAACAGCAATCACAGTTGCTGCTATATTAACAGAATTGTCTGCAACTATTATTGCATTTCTCAGCTTGTCCGGAGACTCAAGAAGCTTCCATACATTTTCAGCACCCTTGACTTTTTCTTTAACCATTCCTCTTAGGCGAATCCGGTTTAAGGATAAAAAAGCAGTTTCCACAGCTGAGAAAAATGCTGACATAATAATTAAGATAACTAACAATAACAACCGCCAAGCACTATCTGAATCCAACCAAAAACACGCTCCTTAAAATATGCCCCGTATTCCGGTTTTTTTCATTTTACCACGCGGTGGATTATCTGTCTATATTACTGCATTCTCGTATGTTTACTGATGACCTGTTTGAAAAAACAATATTATGGCCATTAATATATTGATATTATAATTAAAGGAGTGTTGGGTATCATGGGTCAAGTAGAAGTGATTGCTAATCTGGTTGATAAGATGGCTTTTCAAATGGACTTGGATGGACATAAGCTGATAACCGATGCCAGTTATGAAGTTGGAGGTAATGATCTGGGACCTCGCCCTAAAAAACTGCTATTGGCAGGGCTTATCGGTTGTACCGGCATTGATGTAGTATCTATACTGAAAAAAATGAAAGTAGAACCAGAAAAATTCCAGTTGGAAGTAAAGGCGGGCAGCTCCGAAGAACATCCCAAAGTATATACCAATATACATCTAACTTATCGATTTAAAGGAAAAGATCTGCCCATGGATAAGCTGGAACGGGCGGTACAGCTGTCCCAAGAGAAATACTGCGCAGTATCTGCCATGCTCAAAAAAGCTGTGCCAGTTACTTATGAAATTGTTGTTGAATAATTAAACAGCAAAAAGCCCTGATCGTCTCAGGGCTGACAAATAGGGGTATTGATTTAAGGAGGCATTAAAATGCAACGCGTTGTACTTACTTTTAATGAAAATAATAAAACAATATTTTGAACTGCCTATTATCCAAATGTTAATAAATTGTTAACAACATTCCATCTGCTGTCCGGACATTGAATTAACCTATATTATAATAGGTAAAGAAATATTACATGCTGGGCATTCAGCTCGTTCGATAAGCATCCTGACAGAGTAACCTGCCCTGTATATCAATTGTTTTCCGCATTTATGACAATAGGTGGAATTATCAACACCTGGCATATTGCCCAAGTAAACGTAATGTAAATGTTTTTTAGCAATGACAGCCGCACGCTTTATTACTTCAATATCAGTGGACGGCCTGCTCATCTTATAAGCAGGAAAATATCTGGAAATATGAAGCGGTATATTTTTATCTAAGTTTGATATAAAAGCAGCAATTTCTTCTATTTCTTCTTCCGTATCATTTAAACCGTTAACCAGCAAGGTTGTGACTTCTATGTGGCATCTTGTGTACGACATTTCAATGGTGCGTAATACCGGCTGCAAGCTTCCACCGCATATTCTGTGGTAGTATCGCTGCTGCATGGACTTAAGGTCAATATTCATGGCGTCTACATATGGAAGAAGTTCTTCCAATGGAGCGGCCTCTATATAACCATTAGTGACAAGAACTATGCTTAAATCCGGATATGCTTTTTTCAGTATCTTGGCTGTTTCCAATATATATTCGAACCAGACCACCGGCTCATTATAGGTAAAAGCTATTCCTATATTATTATCCGGCACTGTACAGCTGGCAGCAAGCTGATCCGGTGGAAGAAATTCGCTTTTGGACCTATAATGCGCTATAGAGTAATTTTGGCAAAAATCACATGACAAATTACATCCATAAGTTCCCACTGATAGAATTCTTTTGCCTGGTTTAAAATGATATAAAGGTTTTTTCTCAACCGGATCAACATGCATAGCTGTAATTTCGCCAAAGTTTTCTGTTTTTAATGTCCCTGCCTCATTAAGTCTTACAGAACAAATTCCTTTTTTCCCTTTTGAAAGCAGGCAATGGTGAGGGCAGAGATTACATCTGATTTGGCTGCCTTCCTTTTGCCAGTACGCAGCATTCTGGATCATTATTTATCCTCCTGAAAACGAATAACCTGGAACCTTTCAATGGAATATGGAGAACGGGGAGATATCCCGGCTTTTCCTAAAGCTATGCTTAATTGTTCTTTCGCTGTATCTACCCCTTCCAAATCCGGCAGCAACAACCCGGAACGCAGCCCGCTCCGCACTATAATTCCATATTTCTTGGGGTCCAGTTCATGGTATTCTGCCGGTTCCGGCTCAGTAAGTACATCCACGGAAAAATCCAGTTCATTCAATTCTTCTATAGTAACAGGCGGAAATCTGGGATCACGAGTTCCAGCCTCTACTGCATTTCTGATTATTTCCTCTGCTACGCAATTGGTTACTGGCACAACGGTTCCAATGCACCCTCTCAGTTTTCCATATTTCCTCAGCGTCACAAATACAGCCCTTTGTTGCTCTCTCATTTCCTGAGTAACGTAGTCAGGAATGCTCATATAACTCCCATTTTTCAAATAATGAGCTAAACTTTCCCTGGCCAACCTGACATAAGGATTCTGTTGTTTGTTTTTAATATTTATTTTCATAACCAAGTATCCTACGCCAAAAGTACCCTGGTATGAAAGAGTCTGCCCGTTGAACTCATGCCCATCCAAAGCACCTAAAAGAATATAATAGGAACGGAGAGCGCATTCACCTGCCTCTTCTATCATCTTTGGGTTCAAATTGAATATTCCGGATACATCACCCTGTTCAAGCAGCGTTCGAATTTCATTATCGAATTTTTCACCATAAGGACTGTATTCATATGGGCCGCCTTTAAGTAACCTGTGTGATAAATCCCCGCTCGCTATAAAAACAACATTCCTGTTGCTTTTTTCGACTGCATTTTTTATGCAGATACCAAAGTCATAAAGCTGTTTTTTGGGCAGCAGTCCATAGGTTATGTGAACCAATTCATAATCAGAGTATTTCTTATTGATAAAGTACATGGGCACCATAGCCCCGTGATCCAATTCATAAGAAGTTCCATATCTTACAGCAGATGATTTGGTTATGCTTACAGCCGGAATTCCTGCTCTATTGGATTGTTTCAATACTTGATTTGCTAACCCTGTATCGATTTTTGCATAGAACTTTACCTGGGGAGCCCGAAAATGGATCATGCTGCCCTGAATTTCACTATCATTCATAACAGCAATGGCATCTTGAAACACAGGCCCATGAGGTGTGATCAATATGATAGTGTCAGGTTTCATCTCTGCTATCTCTTCAGAGACTTTAAAAAATGCATCTGTTGTATCCTGGATAGCCGCTTCTTCTCCCCGGCCGATTTCAGGCAATATTATAGGAGGGTGAGGCATCGCATAATAACCGCAAATTTTACCCACACTATCACCTTCCCAATAGGATATGTTTCTTTATTAATCAAAAGGATGTGCACATTTGGGGCAATATTGGAAATCCTCATATGTAGTATAACCACACTGGCTGCACTTCTTCCAACCTGCATAACGTCCGGTTCGGACTATATGCAAATCCTCATCATGTAAAGTTATATTTTCTCCCCGGGCAATTCGTTTGCCCAACTCATTGTCAATTGTGTATAAGGTACCGCAACAACTAGTCTCAACATAGTAAGTTCTATTCCATCTAAAAACAGGAATAAAAAACAGGCTAAAATACATATACTCCATGAAAACCCTGTACCTTCCATATTTGCCACATACACGACATACTACAGACTGATGAAAATCTAATTCTTTTCGGTCGTTTGCTATGCCAAATATGAAAAAAAACAAGAAAACATCTCCCCTGTCTTTTGATTGAGAATAGATCAATCGCCTGTAATTAGTATAACATAAAAATAAGTTTTTGTTGCTAAACACAAAAAAACAGCCGGCAAAAAATTGCCGGCAGTAATTTTTGGATTAATATATTTCCCTAGCTTCGTCTATCATGGCTTTTATGTTAGCCGGTGGTACGTCAGTCTGAATAGCCTCATGGCTTGGAGATATTATTAGTCCTGTAGGGAACAGGGATCTAAGGTATCTTACATACTCTCTCACATCTTCTTGAGTTCCCTTCGGAAGTAATTCTTGTGTATCAACGCCGCCACAGAATGAAACCTTATCCCCAAATTTCTCTTTGAGGTTCTCCGGATCCATGCCTTTAGCCAATGCCTGAATCGGATGAATGGCATCTACACCCGCTTCTATCAACATTGGAATCATCGGAACAATGGAACCGCAAGAATGGTATATTACTTTAACATTATAGCTGTGTATCAAATCAATAAATTTTTTTGCACCGGGAATAACAAATTCCTTTATCAATTCCGGACTTATCATAGGTCCAAGCTGGCTGCCTACATCATCGCCAATAAGGACAGCGTGAATTTTTCCTTTTGTGGCATCCAGGAAGATTTTTAATGCTTTCAAATAAAAATCAACTATCTTATTATCTACATAATGTACCAGTTCCGGCGCAATTACCATATTCATCAATGCTTTTTCCATACCGAAGGCTGCACAAAAGTCCTGAAAATGCGCTGCCCATACCATGCCAATTATAACTTTTCCTTCAGGTGCCTCATCTACAAGCCGCCTGCATTCATCTGGGTCGATATAAAGTTCAGGATCAGGCCAGGGAAAACCAGCTGCTTCCGCTTCTTCTATGCTGTTAATATTAGCAAAGAATCCATCCGCTGTTAAAGTGCGATGCTCTACATCAACATTGCTGCCATTCATATACCAGTCGAATGCTGCATATAAAGCTGTGCTGGTCGGTGATTTATATGGAACCTCTATAGCATAAAAATCATCACCGCAAGTGGCTTTCAACTCATCCAGCGTCTTAACCCCGAAATATTCACACAAGGCCGGCACGGCACTTGGTGTCGGCATGCCAAGCCATAATGCTGGCCGGTCAACCGGACGACGCTCAATTGTAGCATAAAATCGTTCTATGCTGTTCATGTTTTAATCTCCCCTTCTTATTTTTGACAAGCTAGTTTTCTGGTTTTGGAATATCTTTCTTCTTTCTTAATCTTTGGATTTTACCTTCACCTAATAAGCGGCTTGTCAGCATAAGCGTAACAAGCAAAAGAACAGATGAGAACAAGCTGCTGTAATAGGTGTTCAGCTGAGAGAACATATTTACGCAGGAAGAAATAATCTGAATTATTATAATTGATATGAGCACGTTTGAAATTTTACCCACACCGCCGGTAGGCAATACGCCTGCAAGCACTAAAATCAATATACAGCGCATTATATATGAGGATCCGTAATCGGCCTTTGCAGAATTATAGGTAGAAACCATGAGCAGCGCACCAATAACCCCAATCATGCCATTTATAACAAATGTTGTATTAATTATTCTTGTATTGTTTATAGCACTAAATCTTGTAGCTTTCGGATTGGATCCGATCATATAAAGCTTCTTTCCAAACGTTGTATAGTTTAGCAAGAAGGCACAGAACAAAAATACAATTATAAAAACCAGCATTGGAACCGGCAAAAAACCAAACAGATACTTATGTCCAATTTCACTGTACAGCGGAGGCAAACCTGTTACTGCATCACCTCTGGTAAGTGCAATGGCAAGACCTCTATACACCATTTGCGTTGCTAAAGTTGCAAGAATAGGAGGTATCCCCAGCCGGGTTATTAAATTTCCGTTTATTAAACCTCCTACTATTCCTGTAGCCAGAGCAATTAAAATTCCTCCAATTATAGCCAGCACGACATTACCGGTGCTTGCATTGTCTGCTGTCATTTTAATAATAAACATAACACCGAATATAGATGCCAGATCACCCAAAGCAACAAATGAAACATCGATACAACCTGCAATGAAACAGAGCATAACACCGAGTGTCATCACACCATACTCCGGCATCTGCATAGCCATAGACTGCCAGGATTCAAGCTTCCATAGCATTGTTGGCCTGGTTATGGTAAACAATAGCAAAATAACGACTAAAAAACCCAGCAGAAGGTATGTGTAGGTATCCAGTTTTAGATTTATACTCCTTCTCATGTCAACATCCTCCATTTATATTCTACGACGTCTTGCCTGCAGAGCAGATACTGTTACACCAATCAGAATAACAATACCATTAAAGAATTCCTGCCAATAAGAATCTATACCTATCAGAAGCAGGCTGTTTGATATCATGGTAATAAGCCCTACAGCCGTCAACGTACCAAATACGCTGCCTTCGCCGCCGTAAATGCTGGCACCTCCTAAGATTACTGCTGGTATAACAGTCATTTCCCAGCCTACCAATGCTTTAGGGATAGCCTGTCTGGCCAAGCATACCCGTGTCATGCCTGTAATACCGGCTGCACATCCAACAAAAGCATATAACCAGAACTTTACCCTTTTAACATTTATTCCAGCACGCTCTGCCGATATTTCGTTTCCGCCAATCGCATATAATGACCGGCCAAACATGGTATGATTAAGCACAAACCATACTATGATTGCCAAGCCTAAAAATAACAGAAAAGCTGTGGGAAAAACAGAACGCATGCCGCTTGAGCCGAATACTTCAAACAAGTACGATTCACCAAAATATCTGAGCCCCAAGGGCAGTGTGGAAGTTATTTCCGGTTGTTCCAACAGACCTATACTTATACTAAGAAACAAAGTCTGTGTACCCAATGTAACCAGCATTGTATTAAGCTTGAATCTGGAAATAATAATTCCATTAACCATGCCCAGCAATAGGCCAAATATACCTGACAGAATAAAACCCATCCATGCGTTTTCCTGGCACCAACCAAAAGCAAGGCAAATATTTGTAGCAGTACAGTACGACAAAGATGCAAGTGTAGGAAATGACAAATCGAAACCCCCAGAAATAACCACAGCTAAATTAATCAAGGCAAACATTCCGATAACTATCATGGAACGTGCAATATCTACAATAGAATTGGGCTCAAAAAGCTGACCGCCTGACATAATCTGTATTAAAATACATGCAGCAATCAATACTAGAAAAATATAAAATTCAGTTTTACGTGTCATACGATGAAGTCTCTTATTTATTTCCATAAGTATCTTTCCCCTTATCCTATGATCTCAAGAATAGCTTGATTACTGATGGCCTCCCCTTCCATTTCGCCAACTATCCGGCCTTCCTTCATAACTATTACGCGGCTGCAATTGTTGACTACTTCCAAAAGGTCGTCTGAAATTATAATAATAGCCATACCCTCATTTGCCAGATCATGAAGTAAATAATGAATATCTTCCTTAGCACCGACGTCGACACCTACTGTCGGGCCGTTAAGTATTAAAACATCAAGGTCAGTGCTCAGCCACTTTGATAAAACAATTTTTTGCTGATTGCCGCCTGATAGTGTCGAAACGTTCTTACATACATCGTCAGTAACAATAGAAAACTTTTCTACCCATTTGTCGGCTTCTTTCAAAATATCTTCTTCTTTAATTAAACCAAATTTATTTGATAAACGATCGAGTGATGAAAGCACTATATTATCAGCTATTGGTTGTTGGAGACACAACCCCTCAGTCAGTCGATCTTCCGGAACATATCCAATTTTGTGCTTTTGAGCTTCAATTGGAGAAGAAATGCTGACTTCTTTCCCATGAAGCAAAATCTTGCCTTTGTCCGGCTTTAGTATCCCAAATAAGGATAAAGCCAATTCAGTACGACCAGAACCCAATAATCCGGTTATGCCCAGTATTTCTCCCTTATGAAGCTCCAAAGAAACGTCATTATATGCACCTTTTAATGAAAGGTTCCTTATTTCCAACACCGGCTTGTCGCTTATATTCTTTGGAACAAACCGCTCGCCTGTAATTCTGCGGCCAGTCATGTAATACATAAAATCTTCCAGACTGATTTCTTCAGGTGTGCCATAAAATACATTTTTGCCATTCCGTAATATAGTCACTTCATCTGCGATTTCATATATTTCTTCCAGCTTATGGCTTATAAACATAATGGCGATACCGCTGTCTCGAAGCTTACGCACTGTATCAAAGAGTGCATTAACTTCTTTTTTGGTTAATGAAGTAGTCGGCTCGTCCATTATGATTAATTTCGCATTAAATAGCAAAGCCCGGCAAATAGCAATCAGCTGCTTGTCGGCTATGCTTAAATCTCCCATTTTAGCGTCAAGATCAATTTTATGCCCAATTTTACATAATGCTTCCTTGGCTGTTTGATCCATCCTCTTTCGATTAACTAGTTTATATTTACCGGCAATTTCTGAGTTAATTGCCAGGTTTTCCCGAACTGTCAGATTAGGAAATATAGATAAATCCTGGTATATAACCTGAATCCCCATCTGGGCGGCTTCTGCAGGTGTGATTTGTGATATCTTCTTTCCATTAAACCAAACTTCACCTTCATCTCGTGTATAAACGCCTGAGATAATTTTTACCAGGGTAGATTTACCGCAACCATTTTCTCCCGCAAGACACATAACTTTTCCAGGGCGAATTGCAAAATTAACTTTATCCAACGCTTGCACACCTGAGAAAGCTTTTGAAATATTTTTCATTTCAAGTAAATACTCAGACATAAGCAGGCAGACTCCTTTTCATAATGCTGTTAGTTAACTATTCGAGATATATTGTATAATCGCTACTCTGTAGTCAATTTTTGATTATAGCAAGGCAGGGAACAGCAGCTTTCCCTACCTTGCAATCCTATATTTAGTTTATTATCTGCGAAGCTGCATTAGAATTCAAAATCATCAACATTCTCTGCAGTGATAGCTATCCATCCTTGACCCATTACTACTTTACCGTCAACTGTAACATTCCTGTAGCCTTCAATACCTAAATCCATTCCGGTTTTAACTTCTTCGCCTTTCCACATAGCCATACCTAAATTCAGCATGGCTTTGGCTGACAAAGCAGGATCCCACAGTGCAACCGATTGCAGAACTCCTTCCTTCAGGTAATCGCGTGTTTCAGAAGGAAGCGCTACTGAAATCGCATGTACCTGACCATTCATCTGCAATTCTTGGATAGCCCGCGCAGCACCAGGAGCATCAAATGAAGAAGTACCTAAGATACCTTTAAGATTCGGATACTTTTTGAGTAATTCCTTTGTTTTTTGATAAGCAACTTCTGCATCAAGATCTGATGTTACACGTTCATCGGGTACCAATGTCATGTTCGGATAAGCTTCTTTCTGCCTGGCTACGGCAGCATCTGCCCAGTTATTATGGGATTCCATGGTCATAGACCCAACCATGGTGATGTATTCGCCTTCTTCTCCCATCATCTTGGCCAGTTCGTCCATCATGAAAGCACCTAAGCCTTCCTCAGAAAAGGCCTCCACGTCATAGTCTATATTTTCCATACCAGAAGCTTCTGTTGCTATTACAATGATACCTTTATCACGTGCCTGTTTTACAATGTTCTCGCAAGCATCAGGATCGTTTGGTGAGAAGCATAAAATATCTATATCCTGAGCAATAATGTCAGTTAGAATCTGCACCTGTGCAGCAACATCAACTTCAGTCGGACCTTGATATTTTACTTCTATGCCATTTTCTTCTGCCCATTCCATAACTCCGCTGTCACGTACATGATCCCACCATGGTTGGCCGATTACTTTGGGAACAAATGCAATTGTTGGTACATCCTTGTCCTGACCAGCAGGCTGTTCAGAGTTTTGATCTGCAGGCTGCTCTGGTGTAGCCGGCTGATCAGCCGTCTGTTCTCCCTGCTTACCCCCACATGCGGTCATAGCAAAGACCATAATCAGGACTAGCAGTAATGCAATGGTTTTTTTCATACATTTTCCTCCTATTCATTTTTTCTGCTTAGCAGAATTTAGTTTATTTTGTTAAATTTAATTAAAATATACTTTGCTAAAACGTTTGCACTAAAATTAAAGCTGTTTACTGACTCTTCATTCATCAAAAATACATATATTAATATTATTTTTACTACATCAATTTAACTATTATAGAATTGAAAACCACGTGTCGTTCATTTTAAGTCAAGTCCAAAATAGTGTGTAAATTGCCTCGGTTGTTAAACAGCAGCCAGCCAG